>OLHD01000011.1_pt1 | contig 97582 bp, 78 predicted proteins | sample 1609541 | NCBI WGS metagenome assembly OLHD01 (sample SAMN05416870, study PRJEB24817) | seawater metagenome | isolation source: Sea water | place: Canada:Atlantic | collected 2013-11
CCGGTCATAGTGATTATGGCGATTATGTTATTGATACTCATGATCACCCTGTGGCTGATCCTGTTTGGCAGCTATACCAAAAGGCATTACAGCGCTTTGGTTGGATAAGCACCATGATAGAACGTGATGACAATATTCCACCATTAGCAGAGTTATTGGCTGAAGTTGATACTGCCCGAGCAATTGCGAAAAAAACCTTAGGTTCGATCACATAAACTGCAATATCATTTTAATGTGTAATGCGGAATAACGAGTTAAGAGTTTTCTAAAAAATAAATGATTAGAATTAAAATAAAAAAATGAGTAAAAAATAACGTGAGCGAACTTTCATTACACGCGCTGCAGCAACAAATGATGAATTATCTAACCGATGATGAATTAACGATTGCGCAGCAAGTTGAAGAGCATGGCGGTATTAGCCGTGATGCCCGTTTACACATCTATAAAAACGCTTATCAAATGCGTTTAAAAGAAACCATCGATAACGATCATGAACTATTAGGCATGTACTTAGGTGATGACTTATTTGATCAAATGGTCGATGGTTACATTAAAGTTTACCCATCTAATAATACCTCATTACGTAACTTTGCCGACGCATTACCAGAGTTTCTCGCTAAATATACGCCGTTTAGTGATTATCCATTAATTAGCGAGTTAGCGCGCTTTGAGCGTTTATTGATGGTGGCATTTGACGCCGCCGATACCGAACGTTTTACTCGAGATTTGCTAATAGAAATACCACATGAGCAATGGCCGAGTTTAGTTTTCCGCTTTCATCCTAGTTTACAAATCAGTCATTTTAACTTTAATACTGTGGAAACTTGGCAAGCATTAAAACAAGAACAAGCACCACAACCGGCAACTAAAATAGCTAATACTTGGTTAGTGTGGCGAAACAAACAGCGTTTAACGCAATTTAGGTCAATTTCCGCAATCGAATTTTCGTTATTTGACATGATGCTTAAAGGCAATGACTTTTCCAGCCTATGTGACTATTTGCTCACACAAAACCTTGAAGAAGATGTTAGCCAAGTTGCGCTAAATTATTTATTGGCATGGATTGACGATGGTATTTTAGCTAATCGCTAAACGTCAGTTTTTCCAATCTAGCAATTAATGCTTATTTCTGTCTAAAAATAGTACTAGTTGCTTGCTTTCTCCCTTAATCGTTAAGGTTTCTTACGCTTTTCTTACAATTTCTCAACAAAGTATTTATTGCTCTTAGCGATAAATAGGCTTAATTTAACCTTAGATTTAATTGGTTAGCTTTCTGAACTTAAGCGGAGACTAACTTACCTTTTTTATTGTTTAAAAGTGACAATATTAAAGAACCTTTGGGAATAGTATTATTCAGATGAACAAACACATTTCAACCAGCGTAGTGGTGACAGTGCTAATTACTGTATTGTCTGGTTGTGCCTCATTACAGTTTGCTGACATTTTTCAAGGCTACAGTAGTCAAATGAAGCCAGTAAAAGCGGCGCAGCGACAAGGTGAGTTTGTTAAGGCACAAAGCATTTTGGGGCAACGTTCGGCAAGTAATGGCAGTTATGTACTTAGTTTACTTGAGCGAGCACGTTTACAGTTTTTAGCGTCTGACTTTCAGGCCAGCCAAAAAACCTTTGCTCAAGCTTATGTGTTAATAGAACAACAACGAAATAAAGCAAAAATACAAATTAGTAAAGGCATAGAAAAACTTGGAGCAGTAGTCAGTAACGACAACGCTATTTCTTATCAAGTGCCTTACTACGAGCAAGGTATGTTACATAGCTACCAAGCGCTAAATTACTTATTTCAACATGACTTTGAAGGCGCATTAGTCGAAATTCGCCGAGCAAACCTGGTACAAGAAAATGCCTTGAAAGCTTATCAAGACGAAATTTACAAAGCTGAAAGTGAGTTGGCTAATTCAGGTATGAGCTCTGGTAGTTTGGATGGTACTTATCCTAGCATGGCTGAAAGCATTGGAGAGGTGAAAAATGGTTTCCAAAATGCTTTTACTTTTTACCTTTCAGGCATTTTATATGAAGCAAGCGGTGAGCTAAATGATGCATACATCGACTACAAACGAGCAATAGAAATATATCCGGAGAATCATTACTTACAGCAGGATGTTTTACGATTAGCGACAAAGTTAGGTATGCAAGATGACTTAGACGAATTTGAACAACGTTTTGGCTCATATCAATCAGAAAAATCTGAAAGTGAAGGGCAGGTAGTTATACTTTTCGAGCAAGACATTGTTAATAGTAAGCAAGACGTAGGCTTAAATTTACCCATTGGTAGAAGTAATAGAGGTTTAAAGTTTTTTAGTTTTTCTTTACCTGTTTATCGCGGAGCACTGCCACAACACAGTAACTTAACGGTAAGTAATGCGGGGGAAAGCTACGAGTCAAACGAATTGGTGCGTATTCAATCGTTAGCGGCAAAAGATTTACAAGACCAATTACCGTCATTATTAACTCGACAAGTTGTACGAGTTGTTGCCAAAGAGCAAATGAGACAAAAACTTAGCCGTGAAGCTGGTGATGTTGGCAATATATTAGCAAGTATTTATAACATTGCTTCTGAAAGAGCTGATACACGCAGCTGGTCAACCTTACCAGATGAAGTTGATATTGTGCGAATGAATGTGCCAACAGGCAAGCAATTATTGCAAGTGCAGGTACATGGGCAAATGCAAAATATTGAAGTAAATGTGCAGCCAAATAGAATTACCTTAATCAATTTTTCTGCTATCGGTAACTATACTGGTTATCAGAGCATTAATTTATAAAACAATGAAATCCACACAGCAAAACTGTGGTGGTAAAGTGAATAAACCAGGAGGAAGCATGTTGAATAGCAAGAAGAGTAAAACAATGAGTCAAAAATTTGCATGTAGTTTAAGTGTGATACTACTCAGTGCTTTTGTTATTACCGGGTGTGCTAATAACAAGCCTCCTGTGACATCAGGCACAGGAACAAGCCCAATGACTCAAGGTGACGACTTTAATAAACACCTTGAAATACATAACGATGAACTCGCAGAACGTTTATATATTAGCGATGTAAAGTCACGTAAAAATAATGGCTTATTAGAAGTGAATTTAGAACTCATAAGCCGATACGAAAAGTCGCAAAAATTGCAATATCATTTTAATTGGTTTGATAGTGACGGCTTTGTTATCGAATCAAGAAAAACATCCTGGAAACCTTTAGATTTACATGGTTTACAGTCAACAACATTACGAGGTTTAGCACCTAATATAAATGTTAGTACGTTTAATGTTTATGTTCGTGAAATCCCTGAAAAAGCATACGAATATTAATAGTTAAGGAAAAGAATTATGAACAAACTAGCACTGATAACAACCCTAGGCTTAACACTAACGCTTGCCGTTGGTTGTGCTAATAAATCTGTTGTACGTTATGGCGATGCTACGGCAGTAGAAACGACAGACATTAATTTTGGCTCGACAGACTTACAAAAAGTTGCTGCTGAAATGACTGACTCATTATTACTTTCACCAGTAGTAGGCACCCTAACGCAAAATAAACGCCCAGTGATGTTCGTTGAACGCTTGAAAAACAAAACTAGCGAGCATATTGATACGGAATCAATTACTGACTCTATTTCAACGAAATTATTACGCTCAGGCAAGTTCCGTTTTGTTGATATGGGCCGAGTAGAAGCGGCACGTGAACAGTTGAAATTCCAACACGAAGGCGGCATGGTTGACCCAAATAAAGCTTTACAGTTTGGCCGTCAAATTGGCGCACAATATATGTTGTACGGTAACTTGTCGAGTATCGTAAAAAGTAATCAAGATAAATCTGACGTTTACTATAAGTTTACTTTACGCTTAATGGATCTTGAAAGCGGCCTTGTTGAATGGGCTGATGAAACCGAAATTCGTAAAACTAAAGCGAAAGAATCTGTCGGTTGGTAAGCTAAACTTATTAAACTGAATCTAGTAAGTTGAATTTAGATAGCTTCACAGTGTTTGAAGTTATCTAATTAATGAATAAGGAGAACGATATGAAAGCTATTTACTTATCGTTGATGTGTTGGCTGGCGCTAGTACCTTTTGCGCAAGCTGACTATGATAGAAATAAGGCCGTACCAGTAGAAAAAGTGCTATTTGGTCAGGTGTTGTCAGTACGTAATATTACCGAACAAGAATTGATTCAAGATAAAAGCCAAGGTTGGAAAACTTTTGGCGGCGCACTTATTGGTGGCGCCATTGGCAATCAATTTGGTAGTGGCAGTGGTCGTGATGTTGCCACTATTCTCGGTGCGCTTGTTGGTGGTTCTATTGCACATAATAGAAACCCACAATACCGCGAAAAAACGCTGCATTTAGTAGAGTTGATGATCAAAGTCGACAATGGCGATGAATACATGGTGGTGCAAGATTTAGATCGCCGAATGGTATTTCAGGCAAGAGACGAAATTCGCATGATTTACCTAGCTAATGGCTCAGTACGTATTGATAAGCAAATGTAACTTTGCAGTGTTAAGTTTTTAGTTGATGTTAATGTTAAGGTTCAGGTTTCAAATAAAAGGCTTAGTAGTGATACTAGGCCTTTTACATTAGCACTAATCAAAGATAGCCAGCTCTCTAATATATTTGTTTACTGTAACAAATAGCGGCTTAATTTTTTGAAATGAATCAGGCGTTTCTAGCCACAACACTTTTTATATTTTTTATTGCTACCACATGAACATGGGTCATTGCGGTTCGGTGTTTTGTCGAACGTTGTAGTAACTGGCTTATTTAGTACTGACGTAAGTTCGTCGATATTTTCATCGTTAGTACTATCTAAAGTAATATCAGCAAATAGTCCATTATCGGCAACTAATGTTTCTACTGCTAATTTTCTTTCTTCATTAGTAACGACTAGGGTTAATGGATTTTTTTCTGTGCCAAGCTTAACGGTTCTTTTAGTGTTATAACCTGTTTTTACATGATTTTCTCTGGTGTGAATACGGCCTTTGTAATACAGATCGTGCATAATGAACTCCGCTAATTAAATACTCAATTTTAGCGCGGCAGTATAACGTAAAAAGTTAAATAGTCGACTGTTGAATTGCGTAACTCAATTTTAATTTATTGCTAGTAAGAGCAACAGGAATGCTATTTTCTTGATTTAATAGCCAAAGCTAACAATAAAAGCTGAAAAAAGGGTAATGCAATACATGTTAAATGGCATAACTAACCGTTAAAAATCAAATAAAACCTTTAAATGAAACACCTTGCAGCTTACCGTGATTTGTTTTTTCATCGTAAACACTATCAAGTTGCTTGTATTTGTTGATAACGCCCGTAATTGAGCTTTTTACTGCGTTATTTAACTTATTGCATTCGCGATAAGACCTAAAGTTTCCTAGTAATTGATTCACTTCATTTAATGCTTTTTCACCGTTGTTCATATGTCCTTTTTCATGGGTTAGCAATGCTTGATAGTATTTATCAAAAGCATTGCTAACATTAAGCACAGGCTTCATTGCTAAAGATATTCTTGGCATAGTAAATTCTACCTTTAACGTAGCTGAGCTTGTATCTAAGTAACAAATATCATTTTTACTTTTCCAGCTAATATTCCATTTAATTTGCCAAGTGGTGCTGCCATGAAATTTCACACCGTTGGACTTAATAGGTGTGTTTTTTTATTATTTCTGCTTTTATATCTGGTATCGTTTTAGGAGAGATATCGTAGAAGTTTATTTTACTGTTGATTGTTGAAGCGGATACCGTGGTTATTATGCTGCACAATAGGAATATGGAAATTTTTAATTTTTGCAAAGTAACCCCGTTATATACTTAGCTAGTTCTTGCCACTTTCGTCTATTTTAATATCCCATAATTGACTAAAACTAGAAACATTGAATTGAGAAAAATTTAGTCGTCATACCTTAGCAAAGTAAATTATGCGATAATTTCCCACTCATAAAATGATGTCATTAGAAAAGGAAGCATTAGTGTTAGCTAGCTCGATAGTCGTACTCGATTTTGAAACTACGGGGTTATCTCCAGACCAAGGAGACCGAGCGATTGAAATAGGTGCGGTGAAATTAGAAAACGGTATTGAAGTTGATAAGTTTCAAGCCTTGATGAATCCAGGTCGACGCATTAACAGTTTTATAGAAAACTATACTGGCATTACTAACCGTATGTTAGCGCCTGCGCCATCTTGTGCAAAAGTCATGGCGGAGTTTGCGGACTTTATTGGCGATAGTAACTTGCTTGCTCATAATGCTTCATTTGATGGTCGCTTTTTAAGTGCAGAATTGGCTCGTATTGATCGAGAAGTGATAGGTGAATTTACCTGTTCGCTATTAGTGTCACGCCGTATTTATCAAGATGCGCCAAATCACAAATTGGGCACCTTGATCAATTATAAGAACATTGCCGCTGATGGTAGCTTCCATAGAGCGTTATTTGATGCGCAGATGACCGCTAAGCTTTGGTTGAAGTTACTTGATGATATTAGCGAACGTCATGATATTGAGGAAATACCGTTTAGTTTAATTAAGCGTTTGGCTAAAACACCAAAGGCACAGGTAGCAAAATTATTATCAAACTATGCGACTAAAATACGCAGCTAAAGCTTTTCACTGTCTAATAATAACTCTACAAACTAAATCTAGAAATATATAACAAAAAGGGTGAAGTATTACGCAACGTAAATTAGCTTCACCCTAGTTTTATTCACAATTCTTGATGTTTAACTATTTATCTCACACTCTTGCTGTATTCGTGGTTATTCAACACCAGTAATGACGCCATTTTCAAGTAATTGCACATCATTTGCGGCAGGACGTTTTGGTAGCCCAGGCATACGCATGATATTCCCCGTCAACACTACTAAAAATCCAGCACCAGCGTTAATTTGAATTGAGCTTACCGTAACTTCAAAATCACGTGGTCGGCCGTGTAATAAAGGGTCATCAGAAAGCGAACTCGGCGCTTTAGCAATACAAATAGGCAAATGAGTTAAGCCAAGTTGTTCAACATGTTTTAAATCTTTTTCAGCTTGCTTTGAAAAAGCAACATCGTCAGCGCCGTACATTGCTCTACTGACTAATCGCACTTTTTCTAACACAGGTTCATCTAATTGATATAAAGGAATAAAAGGTTTACTTTTATCGACAGCAGACATCACCATTTTTGCTAAATCAATCGCACCTTTACCACCTTCAGCATGGTGACGAGTTTCCGCGAATGAAACGCCTAGCTCAATGCAACGGTTACGAATAATGCCAACTTCGTCGTCTGTGTCGGTAGCAAAGCGATTTAATGCAACGACTGCATGTTTATTAAAAAGTGCAACACTTTCGATATGTTTATCTAAGTTTTCCAAGCCTCGTTGAACGGCGATAATATCTTCTTCAACTAAATTGTTTTTGTTTTTTCCTCCATGCATTTTTAAAGCACGTACGGTCGTTACTAAGACCACAACATCAGGGTCTAAGTCAGCAATTCGGCATTTAATATCAAAGAATTTTTCGGCGCCTAAATCAAAACCAAAACCTGCTTCGGTAATCGCCCAATCTGCATGATGCATCGCCATTTTAGTGGCGATAACACTATTACAACCATGAGCGATATTGGCAAATGGACCACCATGAACAAATGCTGGCGTGCCTTCAAAACTTTGCACTAAGTTAGGTTGTAAAGCGTCACGTAATAACGCCATCATAGCGCCAGTAATTTCAAGTTGCTTAGCGACTACTGGCTCACCGTCGTAGGTATAGCCGATTAATGTTCGGTCTAATCGTTCTTTTAAATCTTTTGCGTCATTCGCTAAACAGAGCATGGCCATTACTTCAGAGGCAGCGGTTATATCAAAGCCACCTTCACGTGGTATACCCTGCATTTTTCCACCTAAACCTAAGACTATTTTTCGTAAACTACGATCGTTCATGTCCATCACACGACGCCAGACGATTTGTCGTGGGTCAATGTGCAGAATATTGCCTTGATAAATATGATTGTCGATAGCCGCTGATAGTAAGTTGTTGGCGCTAGTAATGGCGTGAAAATCGCCAGTAAAATGTAAGTTTATACGATCGCCAGGCATTATTTGGCTATAGCCGCCACCGGTAGCACCACCTTTCATTCCTAAGCATGGGCCTAAAGAAGGCTCGCGTAAGGCTAAACATACCGATTCATTTAATTGGGTGAATGCTTGTCCTAAACCAATAGTTGTGGTGGTTTTCCCTTCACCTGATGGTGTTGGTGTTGTCGCCGATACTAGGATAAGTCGACCTTGCTTGCCTTGAGGTTTCTTTAAAGCATTAACATCAACTTTTGCAATATCACGCCCATAAGGGTTTAAATCTTCAGGTGATATATTAAGTGCAGTACTAATTTCTGAAATTGGACGTGGAGTAAATTGCTGTGCTATTTCTACATCGGTGGCCATATGCATTCCTAATTCTTGTTTAGTTTTTGTCTGATTATGGTATTAGTTATTTGCGTTAGAAAAGTTAATCTAACCTTAATTTACCGAGCATTAGTTGATTTGCAACAAAAGCTATACGTTTTGTTGTTTTAATAATGTCACTAACAGTAGCGTCTGCTTTCCACGTTGATGGTTAAGCGGTATTATTAAATAAGATTTTTATTTTTGTTAGTAGTTTATAGCCACTTATGAGTAGTAAAGTATCAGCACCTAGAGCTGAGTTGAAAGACCCTGCAATCACTGAACTAGCGAAGTTTCGCTACCAAGCTCATGGGCGAAAATTGCAATATGATCAAGTTATTGCTGAGCAGCCGTTGCAAATACGTTTAACTTGGCAAGTAAGCGAAAGTAGCAAATGCGAAAGCCAAATATTTTCGATTACCATGCGCACACCAGGCGATGACAAAGCGTTAATTGTCGGACTTTTACTATCAGAAGGCATTATTAAACAGTTTTCAGAGCTAGAAAGTATCCGCTCAGAAACAGGATTAGATGATGACGAGCTAGAACACTTGCAAGGGCAAGGCTCGAATTCATCAAGCCAACCTGAAGATAATAATCAGTGGGAAGTGAAACTTAATACCGGTGTTATTCCTGATATTAAATCGCTTGAGCGTTTTCAAGTCACTTATAGCAGTTGTGGTTTATGTGGAACGACTTCATTAAAGTCGTTGGAAATGAAAAGTCCACCAGTGTTGAGCCAAGATAAACATTGGCTAGCATTTAGCGCCATTTGCGCAATGCCCGATATTATGCGCGCTGCGCAAGAGCAGTTTGTTCAAACAGGTGGTTCACATGCCGCAGCATTATTTGATGCTACTGGTAATATTATTGATGTTAAAGAAGATATTGGCCGACATAACGCCCTTGATAAACTTTTAGGTAATAGTTTAATAAGTAGCAATATTAGCCAGGCACAATATTGCGTTGCCGTGAGTGGGCGCATAAGCTTTGAAATAGTGCAAAAAACGGTAATGGCCGGAGTTGCCGTACTTATTGCGGTTGGTGCACCGTCTGATTTGGCAATACAAGCAGCGAAACGATTCGATTTAACTTTAATTGGCTTTACCACGAAAAGCGGATTTAATTTATACCATGGTGATTGGCGATTGTTGCCATTGGAGGAAACATGTCAAAAAATTTAACGGCACTGGCGAAACGCCAAGGTATTGATCACACATTATTTCAAGAACTTGCTATTGGCGAAGACTCCAAGTCAAAAGCACAACGCAAAGCACTAGCTAAAGAGTTGCTTATCGGTGAAGCGGTTGTGCATGGTACGGCTAGTTTTTATGATTTTATTGATGGTGATAACGCCAATAAAAAAGCTTACGTTTGTAATGGCTCTTCCTGTTTATGCGCTGATACTCAGCACAATGTAAAAGCAAAATTAACGCAGCACTTTTCTGCTGATGACATTGGTCATGTCACCTGTTTAGGGCGCTGCGCGCAAAATAGTGCCTTTCAAATAAATAAAGAAAACTATTCCGGTAATGATATTGAAAATCTTGCTGAAATTATTAACGCTGACAATGCTATATCGTCAGAGCACTACTACGTTGAATCGAATTTAGCACAACCGATATTGACCGCTAAAATTAATGATGTCGCGCAGTACTATCAAGTGTTTTCAAACGCAATCGCACAGTTTACGGTTGATGAGTTGTTACAACAAATAACAGACTCTGGCTTACGTGGTCGTGGCGGCGCTGGTTTTCCAACGGGCTTTAAATGGCGTTCATGTCGTGATGTGGTAGGTGATGAAAAATACATCGTTTGTAATGCTGATGAAGGTGACGCTGGTGCTTATAGCGACAGATACTTATTAGAGCAACGTCCGCATGCTGTATTGTTCGGTATGTTGATGGCAGGTTATTTATCCGGCGCTGAAACTGGCGTACTTTATATTCGCGATGAATATCCTCAAGCCATTCGAACAACTGAAGCGGCCATTGCTGAATTTGAAGCCTTAGGCTTACTAGACAATATGGCTTTCAAGTTTAGTTTTAAAATTATTCGTGGTGCCGGTGCTTATATATGCGGTGAAGAAACCGCGTTATTGCGCTCAATTGAAGGACAACGTCCTTTAGTGTCAGTACGACCGCCATTTCCAACCCAAAGCGGCTTGTTTGGTTGCCCAACCATATTGAATAATGTTGAAACGTTTGCGCCAATTAACTTTATTCTTAGCGAAGGCGCGCAGCAGTACTTTGCTTTAGGTAACGGCAAATCAACGGGGAGCAAACTGGTATCATTAGACAGTAGTTTTACTAAGCCGGGAATATATGAAGTTGCGATGGGCATGCCAATGCTTGATTTATTTGCCATGGCTGGCGGCTTCTCAAAGCCGTTAAAAGCTTTGCATATTGGCGGGCCATTAGGCGGTGTAGTGCCAATTTCAGCACTAGAAAAGCTAACGCTAGATTTTGAATCGTTTGCTGAAAATGGCTTTTTATTGGGCCATGCAAGTGTTATTGGCTTACCTGAACAGCTGTCGATGATTGACTATATTGAGCATTTATTTGAATTTACTGCCGCAGAATCTTGCGGTAAATGTTACCCATGTAAGCTGGGCTCAGTGCGCGGTCAAGAAATGGTGCAAGATGCTATTGATGGTAAACAGTTATTGAACCGAGAGTTACTTGATGACTTGTTAGAAACCATGCAACTAGGCTCACTATGCGCACTAGGTGGCGGTGTTCCTTTACCCATTCAAAATATTTTGCAGTATTTTGCTGATGAATTGAAGCCATTTATTGCCGCAAAAAAGCCTGAGTCAGGACAATCAACATCGGAGCAAGCTAATGTCTAATTTAACCACTGATATGATGACGAACAAAGTTGCTTTTTTAAATGGTGTTGCCCATAACATTATTGCTGATGAATCGGTGTTAGATTTTAGCCGTCGATTAGAGCAAAACAAGCAATATGATATTCCAACCTTATGCGATGACACTCGCCTTGATGCTTATGGCAGTTGCCGTGTGTGTTCAGTTGATATTGCTTTATCTGCCGATGGTCCGCGAAAAGTGATGGCATCGTGTCATACGCCAATTGCAGACGGTATGCATATTTTTACTAACTCAACGCGAGTAGAAAAACTACGTAAAAATATTGTTGAATTAGTGCTCAGTGATCACCCTGATAATTGTGAAGAATGTCCGTCAAATAATTACTGTGAGTTACAAGACGTCGCCGTTGCCACCGGTGTAAGAGAAATACGTTTTGGCAATGCAGAAAGTCGTGGTAAGCAAAGTCGTGATACATTACCGGAAGTAAGTAAAGACGAGGCTCATCCATATATGCGTATGGATTTATCTTTATGTATTGATTGTAATCGCTGTGTGCGAGCTTGCGACGAAATTCAAGGTGAGCAGGTGTTATCTGCTGTTGGACGTGGTTTTGATAGCCGTATTATAAAAGGTCAAGACGTGAGTTTTGATGACTCTGACTGTGTTTCATGTGGTGCGTGTGCACAAACTTGTCCTACCGGGGCAATAAGTGATGTATTTCGCGCTAACCGCACGGCCGATGCCGAAAAAATTCGCACCATATGCTCTTACTGCGGGGTAGGTTGTAACTTAGAAGTTTCGGTAAAAGATAACAAAATATTATCGATAGAAGCGCCAAAAGATGCGGCAGTAAATGCTGGCCATACGTGTTTGAAAGGACGATATGCATGGCGTTTTTATAATCATCCTGACCGTTTAACTACACCATTAATTCGTATTAATGATGAACTAACGCCAGTATCTTGGGCGCGAGCATTTGAGTACTTAGCCGAACGTTTACTCTCGATTAAAAACCAGCATGGCAGTGATGCTATCGCCGGTATTTCTTCAGCGCGTTGTACTAATGAAGAAAACTACTTATTGCAGAAAATGATACGTGTGGTGTTAGGCACTAACAATATTGATTGCTGTGCGCGGGTTTGTCATTCACCTACAGCTTACGGCATGCAAAAAAGCTTTGGTACCGGTGCGGCAACCAATTCGATTGATGATATTCAGCATACTGAATTTATTATGCTTATTGGCGCAAACCCAACCGCAGCACATCCGGTAACGGGCGCTAAAATCAAGCAAAAAGTCATGAAAGGCACGCCATTAATTGTTATTGACCCAGTGGAAACTGAACTGGCTCGATACGCACAATGGCATATTCAATTACGCCCAGGTACTAACGTTGCTGTGCTCAATATGATGGCCTATTACATTATTGATGAAGGCTTGGTGGATATGAGCTTTGTTGATAACCGTACTGAAGAGTATCAAAGTTATCATGATGCGATTATGGCGCTAAATATTGACCAGCTTGCCGATATTTCTGGGGTTGATAAAGCCTTAGTGCGAGATGCGGCAATGGCCTATGCAAAAGCCAATAATGCCATGAGCTTTCATGGTTTGGGGGTTACCGAGCATTCACAAGGTAGCCGAGCTATTATGTGTATTGCCGACTTAACCATGTTAACTGGTAATATAGGGCGCAGTGGTGTTGGTATGAACCCATTACGCGGCCAAAATAATGTTCAAGGTGCCGCCGATATGGGCTGTCAGCCACATCAAGGTGCGGGGTATTTCCCAGTTGATACAGATGAGAATCATCAATATTACCAAGAACATTACAATGCCGAAATGCCAAAGGAAATTGGTTATAAAATTCCTGAAATGTTTAATGCTGCCTTGGCGGGCGATTTAAAAGCCTTGTGGATTTTAGGTGAAGATGTGGTGCAAACCGATCCGAATCAACAGCATGTTGTTGCTAGTCTTTCAAACCTTGAGCTATTAATTGTGCAAGAAATCTTTTTATCAGAAACGGCAAAAATGGCAGATGTTGTCTTACCTGGCACTTCATTTTTAGAAAAAAGCGGTACCTTTACCAATGGCGAGCGTCGTGTACAAAAAGTAAATGCAGCGGTAACGCCGAAAGCTGGTTGCAAAACTGATGGACAAATTATTGTCGAAATGATGAATGCTTTAGGCTATCAACAGGCTGATTATCAAGCAGATACAATGCTAGAAGAGATAGCACAAGTGGTGCCATTTTTTGCTGGCATAACCTGGGATAATTTAGGTGAGAACGGTTTACAATGGCCTGTTGCAAAAAATGGTAAAGATACGAAAATACTGCATCTTGAATCATTTAAGCGCGGTTTAGGGCGTTTTCATTTTTATCCTTTTGAAGAAAGTGTTGAAATTGAAAAAAATGGTGCAGCATTTCCTTATATTCTTACCACTAGCCGAAACTTAGAGCATTACAATTGTGGCACTATGACGCGTCGTACCGGCAATGGTGATATTGTTAGCGAGGATGTATTGTTGGTTAACCATATTGATGCTCAAGAGAAAAATATCACCAATGATAGCCAAGTACGCTTATTTTCAGCGCGTGGTGAAATTGTGCTAAAAGCGCAGATAAGTGACAAAGTTAATCAAGGTATTTTGTTTACCACTTTCCACTTTCCTGAGTTGATGATCAACCGTGTTACTGGTGATGTTACTGATAAGCATACCAAGTGCCCAGAATATAAAGTGGTATCTGTTGGTATTGAAGCGGTTTAATAGGACAATTTGAGCAGCCTTAGTTAGCTAACTTTACTTGTTGTTGAACGAGTACTTACACTAAGCGCGATGATTATTTAATCATCGCGTTTTTTTCCTAACTAGGCTCGATAATAGCATTGTGCAATTGTGCTTCAAGCCATTCAATAGCACTCTCACGCCCTAGCTCTAACCCTGAAAACTCCTTAATAGTTAGTTTATCTACCTGGCGAACTGACTGTAAGTCTTTAGCCTGCCGTGCATTGGTTGCACCGTAATTAATGATTGCTGCAGCTTTTAAGTTTTGGGCAGAGCCAATACAAAGTAGTGCTTCATATGTGTAACTATAGTTATTGATTCGATTAACTAGAACGGCGTAAGGCTCGCGAAAGTGCGTTTTCATGATCGCGTCGTATTCTTCGACAAATTCAATAGAAACTTCTACGTCTTGATTGATAATGACTTCTGCAAGCCTAGAAGAAATAAATTTAATTTGACCAAAGCTAGTGGTGAGGTGCATATATTTTTTAGCTCCTAGGTTGTTAGGTACATCTGCCATAATATAATTTCAAATAGGTGTTTAACTTACACTGTTGAATATAAATTATATTGTACTTATATGCAAAATATTGTATGTGGTCATTGATAGCAAGGTGGTGCGTTATATATTTGTTGGCGATTTGTTTCTAAATTAAAACACTTACAATGCAATGTGGTCTGAGGTTATCTTCAGACAAGGCTTTGAGGTATTTAATTGAATGTTGTGTTGGTATTCAGGTCTCTACTTTTGACATTGTAAAGTTTAAATAAAATGATTGATTTTAACTTTGTTGCATTTATATGGTTAACAATAACCTGATAATAAAGTTAGTTTATGAATTAGCTATTTCTCATTGTTATGTTCTTCGCTATATTGTGATGTATTAAGATGATAAATAATAAAAACAGGAGCTTAGTTTGTCTGAATTGGCCATGGAAGCAGTAAAAGGTTTTGCGTTAAAGCTTAGTGATGATAGTGAATTAACATCATCACAACGGATCAGACTAACAGAAAAGTCGCTGCCAAAATTACGTAAAGGGCAGGTGTTAGTGAAAATGTTGGCTGCACCTGTTAACCCATCTGATCTTGTCTATTTATTAGGTAAATATGGCTTAGCGCCGAACAACGGTGCATTTGTCGGGTTTGAAGGTTGTGGTATTGTTGTTGAGGCTAATGCTGGGCTTTATGGTGCATGGTTAAAAGGTAAACGCGTGGCATTATCAGCCCAACCTGGCTGCGATGGTGTTTGGGCCGAATATGCTATTACCAAGGCAAACTTTTGTTTACCTGTGCGCAAAGAGTTAAGTGATGAGCAAGCCGCAACTATTATCGTTAACCCCTGCACATCGGTATGTTTGGTCGAACGCGCGATAGAGCTTGGTGCTAAAGCGATAGTGATTAATGCAGCAGCGAGCCAAGTAGGTAAAGGGGTAATTCGTTATGCAAAACTCAAAGGCCTTAAAACTATTGCGACAGTACGCAGTGAAGCTAATGTAAGCGTATTGGAGGAACTCGGTGCTACTTCGGTACTTTTAACTTCGCAAGAAACCTTTGTTGAAAACTTAAAGCAACAGGCTAAAACATATAACGCAACTGTGTTAGTCGATGCCGTGGCGGCAAAAGATACTCCTAAGTTATTAAAGGCAATGCCGAATAGCTCAACGGCGATTGTTTATGGACGTTTAACTGAAACCTTTGATCCGCTTGGCGGGTTATTTAGCGTTGCTGATTTGATCTTTAGAGATATTCGCATTGAGGGGTTTTGGTTAGCTAAATATATTGGTGATGTATCGCCATTAAAAGTACTGGCATTAAGCTCAAAAGTGCAGAAACTATTCGCGCAGGGTATTTTTAAAACTGATATTTATGCCAGTGTTGGTTTTGAAGACTTTGCTCAAGCGCTTGACCATTACGCACTTAACAAAAGCGATGGTAAAGTCATTTTATTGCCAAACCAAGCTTCAGCTTAATTGAATGCATATTTTTTTATGAGTTTTTGATAGCTTGCTGAATCTTTAAATTTAGCCAATGCTCGATCAAACTCCGCCATGTCATCTTGATGTTTAAAAGCCATTCTATAAGGGCTAACAGGAAATATATGGTGAAATGTAACGTCAGACTCTCTTGCACCCATGTTAAGTTTATTTAAGTAGTAAAGAAATATCTTTATATCCATGACAACGACGTCCATACGACCTAATAGCAAAAGTTCGACTTGTTTTTCTTGATCTGCAACTTGTGTAAACATAGGACTACTTGCCATTGCATCGGCAAACTCTTGACCTAAAACTTTATGTGCAAGTTGAAATGATGCAACGGTGTAATTGGCTAATGTTGAGATATTCGGTAGTAATATACTATTTTTCTTTAATGTAATTGCAACGTTTTGATAGTTAATATAGTTTTCACTGAGTGATGTGCTATTTGGAAACATTTGCTTATTTATTGTCATTACAGCACTGATGTCGTCAAGTTCTAGCATTTTTTCTGAGCGCCCGTAAGGAACGAAAATAAATTCTATTTTTTTTCCTGAAATTTTAAATACTTGCTGCACCACTTCCAATTCAAAACCTGACATGTTTTCTTTTATAACGTAAGGAGGCTTTGACAGCCCAACCACTATTTTAAATGCTTGTTCGGCGCTGAGGTGTGTTGAGAATAAAATCGCACCAATGAATATCAAGAGTTTTTTTAGTAAAATTAAGTAGCTATTAGTAATGTTCATTATTATAGACTTAGCTTTAACTAGTGATAGAGGCGTAGCTAGCCTGTAGCGAATTGATTAAGTGTCGGGGTGCTAGCTCAATTTCTAAGCCCCGTTTACCGCCACTAATGTAAAGTGTTTCTAATACTGTTGCACTGCTGTCGAGTAGAGTTTTTAATGGTTTTTTTTGCCCTAAAGGACTTACCCCACCAAGTACATAACCAGTAGAATTTTGTACCCTGATGGCATCGGCCATTTTTACTTTTTTAGCACTAAGGGCCTTGGCTATTTTTTTTAAACTAAGAGACAGGGCAACAGGAATAATTGCAACGGCAAGGTAGGAGTTGTCTACATCCACAACTAAGGTTTTAAATACGCATTCTTCGGCAACATTAAGTTTTTCAACTGCCTCAAGTCCAAATGACTTACAATTTGCATCATGCTGGTATTGATGCAATTGAAAAGGTAGAGATAACTTATTTAATTGTGCAATGGCTGGCGTCATTTTAGCCCCTATTAGCTATCTTCTAATGTGTAATGCTTTCCGATATTTTTTCTGCTAAAAGCAGGGTGATTGCACGCATTTTTTCGACTGCATGTGGGTAGCCATTATCGCTTAGTTCAACCGCGAACTTGAAATGTTTTGCTTGGTTTTTCGTTGCGCTTTTTAATCTTAGATCTGAAGACTTTAAGGTATAGTTCCCAACCAATATTACTTGTGATTGATGCGTAGCTTGAAATGCTGTTATTTTAATCACAATGTCGGCTGGTGTTGTAGAGTTTACTTCTGGTGTGACAGAAACGTTATAGTGTTTATTTATAGTGTTTAAGTCATTTGCCAACGCTTGCGCCAATCCTACGTTTAAAGGCTCTGCCCACATATGAAAGTTTGAGTAATGTAGTTGATGATTTGATAGTTGTAATACTAAATTAGGCTGTGCTAAATAATCAGGTAACTCCAATAAGGTTATCGATAGCGTCGATTCTTTTTCAGCTGCTGATTTTGCCATAGCCGGCTCAACTGATATGGCTTTCGTTGGGCTATTTAGTAAATAGTACTGAGTTTTTGGTGTGTTATTTGAGCTACAAGCCGTCATTGTCATAACAGACAATAACATGATGATTAACGCTGTTTTCATTGTTGTGCTCCACTACGTTTTGTTGGTGTTGGTTCAATTGTTTCACCGTCGTTGAATATCAAACTGTTAGGCTTATGTTTTAGTTGATTCAGTAATGGTTTTAACTCATTCATGGTTGCGGTAAGCGTTTTTAACGTAACACGCAAGTCTTCGTAGCCTTTTGAGCCTGATGACAGATCGCTTGTTAAGGCATTTATACCGGCTAACGTAGTTGTTAATTGACTAGAAATTTGTTCTTGTTCAACTTGGTTAAGTAACGAGTTTAAGCTTTTACTGACACTTTGTAATTCTAGTGCTGTTTGACCGACTTCTAGCATTAGTTGATTAGCATTTTCGCCTAAATGCTCAAGTGGAAGGCTGTTTAAATTATCCATAAATTGCTCTGCTTTGGCAGTGATTTGTGCGAAATCATCAGAGCTAGTAGGAATAATGGCATACTCGTCGTATTTAGCGAGTTCGCTAATTGGTTGTTCTTTTTGGTGTTGAAGGTCAACAAACAAACTACCTGTTAAAATATTACCGGTGCGTAAAACAGCTTTTAATCCTCGTTTAATCCAGTGGGTGTTCTGCTCCATCATTAAATTTGCGCCATCGTCATTATCAGGTAGTCCAACTCTTCCTGGTTGCAAGCTGATCAATACCGGAATTTTAAAATCATCTTTTATGAGTTTGTCTTGAGCACGAGACAGAATTAGGTTGGTTGAACGTACTTTACCTATTTGTACTCCGCGATACTCCACTGGCGCGCCAACGGTTAATCCTCTAATGGAATCACTTACGAGTACGACAAATTCAATGGAGCTACGATATCTTTCATCATCAGCCGCTTCATAGTTTGCATAAATATCATAATAAGAGCGCTCACCAATTTTTTCACCAATATCCATGCCTTCAGGGATGCCAAAAGTCACTCCATTGGTTAACATGGTTTCAAAGTTGCCCGTTTTAACTGAAATACCATCAGCGTTTAAATCTAAACTTATACCACTAACATCCCAAAACTTAGTGTTGCTGGTAATTAACTGGTGATAAGGCGCTTTTATAAAAGCATTGTAGTAAACAACACGTTCTTCAAAGTTGAAATAAATATCTTCAAACTGCCCAACCGTTAAACCTTTATAAATAATGGGGTCGCCTTTTGAGTAGGCAAATTGGTCATCACTATTAAGCGTTATATGTAAGCCTGGTGTACCAACTGGCGTAATGGGAGGCGATTCTAATGCAATATATTCATATGCTTCAATATCACTTTTACCGGGAGATATTTCAATATAGACGCCGGATATTAAGGTACTAAGCCCGGAAATACCTGCATGAGATATTTGTGGTGAAACTACCCAAAACATACTGTCATCAACTAGAAAGCGTTCTGCAGATTTTTTGATTTTTGCGGTGACAATAACACCGCTGCCGTTTTCATCAAGTTGAATTTTACTGACTTCGCCAATATCAACATTGCGTGATTTTATTTTAGTTTTACCTGCTTCCATACCTTCAGCAGTTGCAAAGTTAATGGTTATTTCAGAGCCTTCATTGCTCCATTGATAATAAAGCATCCAACAGCCGATAAAGACCGCGATTAAGGGAATAAACCAAACGGTTGATATGGTTTTAATGGGTTTTACCGTTGCAGTTGATGTTAGCTTATCATTCATAATTGTTTGTATTCTTCCAAATTAGTTTTGGTTCAAAGCTCATTGCAGCAAGCATAGTTACGATAACCACACCAGAAAAAGCCAAGGTGGCTGCGCCAGGGGTAATACTCATTGTTGGACCTAGTTGTATTAAACTTGCGAGAACAATAACGACAAAAACATCGATCATTGACCAGCGCCCGACAAATTCAGCTAGTCTATACCATTTTACTCTTTCTAAGCTTAAGCTATCACTTTGTTTTTGCACACTATAATTTAACCAAGCTAAAACCAATATTTTAGCTACCGGGACAATGACACTGGCAACAAAAATAATGATGGCAATGGGGTACGAGCCCAAACTCCACAATAAAATAACCCCACCAATGATTGTACTTGGGTCATCTTGACCAAAGAGCCTTGTTGTCATTATCGGCAGTGTATTCGCCGGTATATATAAAACCACAGCAGTAATTAATAATGCCCAGGTTTTTTGTACGCTCAGCGCATGTGAGCTGGGATCTTCTTGTGCAACATGGTGCTGACTTAAAGCAATGTCGATATCGTGTTCTTTTTCAACTTTAGCAAGTAATGTGTAAAGCTGATTTTTATCAAGGTGCAATGCGACTAATGTCATTGATAAAGAAAATAAAATAAAGGCATAAAATGACAAGCCAATTTCAATATCTGCCATAGAAATTATTTTAATTAAGCTAACCAAGGCGCCAATAAGAAATATCTCTACCATGCTCCATGGCAGCAATTTAAATACTAAATTGAGTAGCGAACGACCATGCTTTGGATATAGCCCTTTATTCATCGGAATTAACAGGTAAATAACTGTTAAAAGAATAATGGTCGGAATGGCAAATATAGTGAGGAATTCGATTAATGCTAACAACTGATAGTTATTATTTATCAAAATAAAAAAACTAGCGCTGATATTGAATTTGTTTTCTAAACCATTAGTACTAAATGACAAAAACTCAAAGGGTAAAGAAGCGATTAAGAAAATTAATGCGGTAATGGCAAAGGCTACTATTCTTTCATTTGCGTTGCGATGAATTGCACTTAAGGTAAAGCCACAGCGCGGGCACTGTGCTTTTTGATTTTCTGCTAGTTTTGGCAGTTTTATGCTTAAGGCGCATTCATGGCATTGAATGTCATCCAATTGAGTTTCTTGGTTTTGCAAATTCGTTAGGCTTACTTACAGCCAGCTCCATTACAATAATCGTTATAATGTTAAATTAGCATATATTAGCCATGATTTAATTAACAATTTTAGTAAAACCTGCTTCATCTTTAGATGAATGAAGGTTATTTGACTAAAACAGTAGAGGATATTGGGAAAAAACTTATTTGCGACTATATTAATTAAAGAAATACAATAATTTAACGGAACTCATCATATATGGATAATAATAATTCTATTGAATTTTGTTTTTTAGCTGAACCGACTGATGTTAACTTTGGTGGCAAGGTTCATGGTGGAATGGTTATGAAATGGATTGATCAAGCTTCATATGCTTGTGCAGCTAAATGGAGTAAGCGCTATTGCGTAACTGTATCTGCCAATGGAATTCGATTTATTCGGCCTATTTTGGTTGGACAAATGGTGACAGTGAAGGCTCAAATAGTGCATACAGGAAAAACAAGTATGCACATATATGTGGCTGTTAGATCGGGAGATCCTAAAGAAAATGGCTCTGTTGTCACGAATCGTTGTTTCATTACCTTTATGGCAATTGATGAGTCAGGTTTTCCAATTAAAGTTCCGTCGTTTATGCCAAAAAGTCAAGAGGAAAGGTTGTTAGAAGAAGTAGCTATTGAAGCAAAGCAGTTTGCTAAAGCGCTTGATAATGACTTTGTTGAAAAACTGGGGTGGAAATAATGAGAAAATAACCACCTAATCAGCGCTGTTTAGTACTTTCTTAATTTGCCCCTGTAGCATCGGGACAACATCTTGCTCAAACCAAAGATTTTTCTTTAACCAGATGTTATTTCTTGGGCTTGGGTGTGGAATTGGTATAATTGCTGGGCTTGTTTCATTATAAAAGAACCGCCAATTTTTAACGGTTTCAGTTAAGGTTTTCTCTTTTTTATCGGGTAAGTGCCAATTTTGTGCATAAATTCCAATAGTAATAATTAACTCAACATTCGGTAGTTGTTTAAGTAATTGTTCACGCCATTTATTTGCACATTCTGGTCTTGGTGGCAAATCGCCAGACTTTCCCTTACCGGGGTAACAAAACGCCATCGGTAATATGGCAAAGATTTTATCATTATAAAAAGTTGTAGTATCAATACCTAACCATTGTCTCAACCGTTCACCGCTTTTATCATCGAACGGAAGGCCAGATTGATGCACTTTTATCCCCGGAGCTTGACCGGCAATAATAACGCGAGCAGATGGTGAAACTTGTAATACCGGGTTAGTTCCTAGCGGTAAATATTCTTCGCAAAGTGTACATTGGCGTATATCACTTAATAATTGAACAAATATTTCTGACATTAGTGGTAACCTTATGCAACATAGCAATTAAAAGTTTCTAGTATCATGAGCACTTTATAGACTTGGTATATTTTTGACATAAAAAAACGCTGTTATCACATAATGATAACAGCGTTTTCAATGTTAAGTTAACTGGTTTTTAACGCTTAACAGCAACTTTAGTTTTTACACTAACTTTTGCTTCAATACGTCTGTTTTCTGCGTGAGCAGCAGCATTGTTAGCCGTATTCAATAACTCTTCTTCACCCATGCCTTGCGCAGTTAAACGCGACGCATCAATACCAAACTCATCAGTTAATACAGCAACAATTGCATCAGCACGTTGCTGTGAAAGCTTTTTGTTAAAAGCAGCCGAGCCTTGGATAGAAGTGTGACCTTTAATCGCTAAAGATGTGTGAGGGTATTTAGTTAAAAAGTCAGCGGCAAGTTTAATGTTATCTAAATATTCTGCTTTTACCACAGCTTTAGAGTTATCAAAGTTTACTTGCAAACGTAACTCGTCATTGCCTTCTGAGAATACAGTACAACCGTTGCTGTCAACTTTGTTTGCCGCTGGTGTTGTTTTACACTGGTCTTTGCTATCAACAACTCCGTCGTTATCGCTATCAATAGGTTGAGCAACAACAGGAGCTACTTTTGCTGGTGCTACAGGAGCTTTAGCAGGGGTAGAACGAACAACTTTTTTGGCTGTATCTCCGAAAAAGTAAATAAAACCAATTTGTGCACTTAAGTCAGTATATTTGTTATCAAATTGGTAATGACCGTTACCTTCAAAATAAACAGCGCTTCGCTCGCTAAGGTAATGACGATAGCCAGCACCAACGTTTGCTGATACGTCTGAATCAATCACGTCAATAACACTCGCGCCACCCATAACATAAAAATTTTGTTTAGTTGGAAAGTATAAATAATTTGCCGCTATATTTTTTCCAGATGGAGTGCTTGGAGCCCAACCTGTTCTGGTTAAATTAAGGTGTGTATAAGAAAGTCTCAATTCTGAAAATTCAGACAGGCGGTAACCTGCTTCGGCACCAACACCATTTGCATGCTCGATAAAGTCAACGTCATTTGGCGCCAATCTGTCATCATCGGTATTCATACGCATACCGTGAACACCGATATAACTTTTTCCCACTAGGTCTTCTGCTTTTGGTTGTTCTTCTGCAGAAACACCAAATGCACAGACTAAACTTGAAATTAATAAAGCTGATAATTTTTGTTGGCGCACAGTAAAATTCCTTTTGGCAAGTAAATGTTAATAAATTGTTTATATTGTAATTATTTTATTTCATTTTATTTCATTTTGCAGTATTTATATGAAAAAAAGCCCTATAAATTAAAAATTTATCAATATGTCTTCGATGTTAGTTAAGAATTTTATATTTATTGTATTTCCGCTCTGAATCGATACAGTTTTACGGTATTGCTGATAAACCTCATTTAGCGCAAGTAACAATTAAATATTTGTATTAACTTATATTTGAATATGTTGCTCGCTAGGTATAATAAAGGCATCACAGGGCAGTAAACTGTTCATTTTAAGCAGTGCGAGTAACTAGGTAATATGATGAAAAATAAAACAACTTATTCAATAGGCACACAAGGTAAAAAATGGGGTGATGCTGAAAAGTCTCAGTGGCTTAGTATTCAAAACGTAAAACGCAGCTATTTGGAAGAGGTTGTTAGTAAAATTGATGCACTAGCGGCTGACTTTATTGTTGAGCAATATGGTTTACTAGAGTATCCAAATAAAAGTTACCCGCTATACGCTATAAAGTCAGCTAATTGGTTAGTTGATAAACCTGTTGTATTAGTCACAGGTGGTGTTCATGGTTATGAAATCAGCGGTGTGCAAGGTGCCATTCGCTTTTTACAATCTACGGCAGAACAGTTCCAGAAAGAATTTAACTTTGTTGTTTTACCTTGCATTAGTCCATGGGGTTACGAAACAATTAACCGTTGGAACCCGTTAGCGATTGATCCTAATCGTTCTTTTTATGCTGATAGCCCAGCTGGCGAATCAGCGGCTGCGATGCAATATGTTGCATCACTTCCGTTAGACTTTATTGCCCACATTGATCTTCATGAAACGACAGATACTGACAACAGTGACTTTAGACCAGCACTTGCTGCAAGAGACGCGATTGAACAAAAAAACTGGAATATTCCAGATGGTTTTTATTTAGTCGGCGATACCACTAAACCACAAGATAAGTTTCAAAAAGCGATCATTGACTCGGTAGAGAAAGTGACTCATATCGCGCCAAGCGATGATGAAAATAGACTGATTGGTGTGCCTCTACAGCAATTCGGCGTTATCAATTATGCTGCTCGTGAGTTAGGTTTATGCATGGGATTGACTGATGCTCCTTACGTAACAACCACTGAAGTTTATCCTGATAGCCCGTTAGTTGACGATGAAAATTGCATTATTGCCCAGGTTGCGGTTATCACCGGTGCGCTTAATTACTTGCTTGAGAATTAAGCGTTTAGAGAAATGAATTTTAAAATTTAATTTTACGTTTATCTGCTAGTAAATAATGGATTTATTTTGATAACGGCATAAAAAACCAATACTTACTTAAAAGCACTGAATAGCTTCACTATTCAGTGCTTTTTTATTGCCATTAATTGTTACAAAAGACTTGCCAATCTATATTTCTTACACTGGTTGAACAGTTGTTTGCTTCTATACTTTAGATTCGACTCAAGTGGGAACTAGAGGTTAGAAATGGATGATTTAAAAGTAAAACTGAATGAACTCCTTAAGCAATTAACAACGCTAACCGAGTCATTAAAAGATGAACCTAACACACCGAATACTCCAAGCAGTGGCAGCACGAATGGCAATAAAGATTTAGAAAGCATTGCCAAAAAGTTAGGTGAAATTATTGCCGCTGCTACGTCTGGAGCATCGGGCGGCTCAAGTGAAGTATTAACCCAATTAATTAGTATTTTAGGACCATCGTTAGCCGATATTGTCAAAAAGTTAATGGACAGGCTAATGCAAGATACCGAAAGCTTTATTGTTCGGCCTGTTATTGGTACTACCAATGAACTCAACTTTACTGACAATTCATTTGGCTTGCCTGGCACAAATGAATTGACCTTACCGAAAGGAAGTTTTGTTGATTATAAAGTGGCTACTGATTTATGTGATGAAATTATTTCACTGAAGTTTGATGTTAAAGCTGAACGACTTAATGAAGATATCGAACGAGTAGAGGTTAGGTTACTAGACAAAGATCTTGAAAAAATAGGGACGGATGACAGCGCTAGAGCAGGCAAAGAGCATGAAGGGGAAGCTATACCTCCTACTAGTGAGCAAAATAATGAAAACGATGAGTGGACGTTAACCATGGGGGTGAAGGTTAAATGGGCTGAAGTGCTTAAAAATGCGGGAGAGTTTATTTTACAGGTAACCGTAATTGACGATAACGGAAATAAGCATATTTCAATTCATAAAGTAAACTTTGTTGAAGTATTGCTTGATGATAAGAAGTTTAAGTCGGTAGTTCGTCGAAAAGAGCTTACCGATGCGGTATTAAAATATTTACAGGAAAATGTTAGCGGCTTAACCGCAGGAAAAGTTAAAAAATTGATGCAGGAGTTACTGAGCCAATCATCTGATAGTGTAAAAGATGCAGGAAAAAATGAGAATGTAAAAACACCTGAAAACTCCTCGCCACGAAAAGAGTCAATGCCTAGCCCGCTTGATTCAAGTACGAAAACTTTGATTGATAGCTTAACTCCAATTTCAGGCCCAATTCATGGCAGTATGGGGCCCGCAAACTCATACAAAATTGGTAAAACTGAAGATGGTCGCGATATATACTTACATATTGGTTTTAATGGCCGGACGTGGACGACTATTGGCTGATTTGAGCGAGTTAAAACGTATTGCTTGGTTCAACGTTAAACTAGGTTAAATAGAGAATATCGGACGTTTAGTACTCCGGTATTCTCGGCAAATTCGATAGCTATTAACCTGCATTCGTTAAGCGAACACTAGCCATGTTATTATTACAATGCTTGTTAATAGGGTTATCATCGCGATGACCAATGCTAATGTGATGGTGCCCTTTTTCTGCAATCAGAGGCGCGACTAATTGCGTAAATTTATCTGCAATCTTACTAATGTTTCCTCCTTGTGCACTTAGGGCATCAAAATCAGCCTGATGTTTTTCCATTAAATTATCAAGCTTGCCAACCACCAATTCCTGCTTAGCTAATACAGCTTTATTTATCTGCAATGGTTGTTTTGAATTGGTAAACATTTGCCTACTTAATTGCTCAATTTGTTGTGAATAACTCCTTAATTGTTCTTTAATTCCTGTTATAGGAGCTTGTAGCTTAGCCATTTTATTTTCTTCATGCTGCAAAGCCAAATATGCTTGCACCTGTTTCGAGCTTAATGGAATTTCAGAGATAATTTGGCAGTTCTCTATTATTTTGATGGTATATACGTCGTTAGTTACTGCGTTTTTATTGGCTAAAGCGCTTTTACCAATAAGTGCAAGTGAGATCGTGGTAATTAATATAGTTGTAGTGAGTAATGTTTTGCGAAAGAACATATGTAAACCTTAAAATTTGGGACTTATTACTAAGGTCGCAGCAGCACAATAAAAGTTTAGTTTTGTATGAATTAAATCGTAATTAATTTAATAACGATGGTGATTTGTGCTGTTAAACCTATGCTCTAGCGCAGTATAGCTCGCTATTTAGCATATATTTCCTTGCATATTCAGCAATACATGTTATTTTTCTTGCATTAATTAATTGAGGATGATTTTTCATGCCAAAAGCGAGTGATATAAAAAAGAATGCCGCGATAGAATATAACGGTAAAGTAATGATAGTTCGTGATATCGAACGTTCAGTTCCACAAGGTCGAGCAGGCGGTAGTCTTTATAGAATGCGCATGTACGATGTGGTTACCGGTGGTAAAGTTGATGAAACATTTAAAGCTGAAGAAATGTTAAATTTTGCTGATCTAACTCGTCGACCTGCAATGTTTTCATACGTAGATGGTGATGAGTACGTTTTCATGGACAATGAAGACTATACCCCTTACAACCTAAATACATCATCTATTGAAGATGAAGTTTTATTTATCAATGAAGATACTCAGGGTATTCAAGTTATTATTGTTGATGGTGTGCCAGTTGGTATCGACTTACCATCAAGTGTTGAACTTGTGATCACTGAAACTGACCCGTCAATTAAAGGTGGCTCAGCTACTGCCCGTACAAAACCAGCAATTTTATCAACTGGCTTAACAGTTCAAGTACCAGAACATATTTCTACTGGTGATAAAATTAAAGTTAATACTGAAGAGCGTAAGTTTATGGGTCGCGCCGACAAGTAGTACTCTGCTGTGATTCAAAATAACAAGCCAACGATGTAAGTCGTTGGCTTTTTTATTACGCTGTTTTTAATTTCTCTACTTATAGTGATGGAACCATTTTTTAAATAAGAAGCCCTGTACGTAATCAGCATTTATTTGTCGGGCGAAAACAATATCACTTTCTGTTTCTATCCCTTCTAAAATAACTTTTTTGCCAGCACTGTGGGCATAACGGATCAAAGCTTCAACTAACAACATAAAGTCGGTATTGTGTTTCTCAGCCACGACATGTTTGTCTAGTTTTATATAATCAACTAACTGAATTACAGAGGTTGAGATCATCGAAAGCGGATTACAAACATCGTCGATGGCAGTATTAATGTTACTTTTTGATAAAGTATCAATCATTGCCAAGCTTTTAATTGCATCGTTAATTTCCGAATTTTCTATTAGTTCAACCACAATATTGGCACTTTTAAAGCTTTTAAATAGTCTTAGGAAAGGGTTCTTTTCATTGTCTTCGCCAGTAGAAAAATAAGAGTCTTGATCTAAGTTGACAAATATATCGCTTTTAGTGGGGGCGTGGTCTAGCTGTAGTAGTTTTTGTTGGTATTCCACTTGGAAAAGGCTGAGCGGACTATCATGTAAAGCCGCATAAATTACATCTGGCGGAATGTTATTGTTATCTTTATCTGCGAACCTCGCTAAACATTCGTAGGCCATAATATCTTTAGATTTTAAGTCGACAATAGGTTGATATTCTACGCCATAACGCTGTGACTCAATTAGTTCAATTAAACTCAGTGGGGAAATTTGTTTGTTATTCATCCATTCTACAAATAAATTGCTTATTTGCGTACATCCTAGCTTGATATAGCCCTTGATTCTAAATGAGAATTATTTACATGTAAATCTTGGTTTGCAGTAATATATTGAAACTTAGCAGTTAAATTACATTTTTAATGTGAAGTTAACGCTTTAATTATTATCAAAGTGTTAATTTCACTAATAGGTGAGGGCTAAAGAAGCTCTTTAACAATAAGTTTTAAAAGAAAGGTTTCTCTTTCAATTGATAAGCCTTTTTTGGCACTATTGCGAATAACCGACTCGTTGTGTGCTATTGCTTCGTGAATATTATGCCAAAGCGGTTTCATACCATTTTGCAATTCATGAGGTTCAAGTTCAGGTGCTAGTAATTCAGCGTCAATATCGCAGGTATAGCAATATGACAGCATATGAACTACATCAAAACCTGGTTTATACCAGTTTCGGTACTCCTCATAACAGCCGAAATCTTTAATATTGCTGACATTATGGGCACCAGTTTCTTCACGCAATTCACGAACTAAACCCGTAACATTATCTTCGCCTTCATCTATACCACCGCCAGGCAAACTATAATCGTGATAACGCTCGGTAAAAAGTAAAAGTATATCTTCACCTTTCATTACAATGGCACGTGTGGCTTTGCGGGTGAAGCTGTTGTCAATATTAGCGTGAAGATCGGTAACTTTAGTAGATTTTAATAAACGCATAGCAGGTTATTTTTACGAAGTGTTTTTGATAAGTGGGGATAGTTAGCGGTAAATTCAACATAAATTGAAATATATGTTTTGAGTTTAAGTGTGAAAGCTTTCAGTATGGTAAGGTTTTACTGTTTTAAATGTATTGATTGTTAATTTTATGTTTCGTTTTCTTTCTTTTTGTAGTTGATAAGTTTCGAAGTGAAATTTAATTTTAAATTTATAGGGCAAAATGAAAGTTGTTATGTAATAATACAGTTGTTGTAACGTGAATTAGGAGAGCATTATGTCTCACGAAGAAACTGTAAAAGCAATTGAACCTAGCGAACAAGCTATGGACATGTCAAAAACGATTGAACAGCAATTAACTGATGCTAATGATGAAATAGCAGATTTAAAAATGCAAATTGCTTGGTTAGAACGCTCTTACGAATAAAACCAGAATTTATTATTTTAAAAGGCCGATATGAGTATTCATATCGGCCTTTTTTCTTAGCGCTATTGAGATTGTCGTTAAACTAAACTTGCTAACATTTCTTCAGAATAAGGTGTTATTTCCTCACCTTTGCGAATTTTTTCAACGTAATCTGGGTTGGCAATAAACGGTCGACCAATAGCAATTAAGTTGAATTTATCATTCTCAATGGCTTTACTGGCAGTTTCAGCGGTATAACTGCCGACGCCAACTAAGGTATTGCTGTAGTTTGTTCTAACGTAGCTAGACGCGGTGCCGCCAAGATAATCAAACTCCATCGCATCATCAAATATGCCGATATGTAAAAATGCTAATTGGCGTTTTTCTAGCTCTGGTAATAAATAGTCAAATACTTCTCGGTCATTGGCATCTGTTGCCATATTAAAATAGGCACCTGGTGTAACACGTAAAGCGGTTCTGTCATTGCCAATACGTTCAATGATGGCGTCTACTACCGCTAATGGAAAACGTGCCATATTTTCAGGAGTTTCGCCGTATTCATCTTGACGTTTGTTGCTGTCAAAATGTAAGAATTGATCAATAAGGTAACCATTGGCACCGTGAATTTCTACACCATCAAAACCGGCTACAATGGCATTGGCAGCAGCTTGTGCATAGTCATTAATTAGGCCATCAATATCAGTTTGAGTTACTGCTTTTGGCACTTGGTAAGTCAATTCACGCATTCTAGGAACGCTGCCTTCAACTGCAACGGCAGATGGCGCAAGTACATCGCCTTGATCAAAAAAGTGTGGGTGCGCAACTCGGCCAGTATGCCAAAGTTGAGCAAAAATTTTACCGCCGTTGCCATGAACTCTCTCTGTAACCGTTTTCCAACCAGCAATTTGTGTTTGGGTAAATAACCCTGGCGTATTTGGGTAGCCTTGTCCGTCAGGACGAATAATAACAGCTTCAGATATGATTAAGCCTGCATCTGCTCTTCGGCCATAATATTCTGCCATGGCTGGTGTTGGTACTAAATCATTATCAGCCATACAGCGTGTTAGTGGCGCCATTAAAATACGATTGTTTAAAGTAATAGTATTGTTCAACGCAAAAGGTTGAAATAAGTTATCGGTCATGATGCTATCTCTATCTTGAATGTTTATTCAAGATACTCTTATTTGAATAAGCGTTCAAGTATTATTTTGAACAAGCATTCAAATAAGGGTATGATGTAATCATTAACGTTAATAATGCCATGCTAGAATTTGAAAAATTATGAGAAATGCTGAATTCGATAGAGAAAAAGTACTGCGCTCTGCCATGATAGCCTTTATGGATAAGGGCTACGCTAAAACCAGTATGCAAGACTTAAAAGCCGCAACGGGTTTGCATCCTGGTTCTATCTATTGTGCATTTGAAAATAAGCGTGGTTTGCTATTGGCAGCATTAGGGCAGTATCGCGAAGATAGAGCGCAAGAGTTTCAACATTTTTTCTCTGATGAACTACCAAAATTAGTGCAATTAAAAAACTATCTTGAACATGTTGTGCAAGAATGTATTAGTTGTCAGGCCGCGCAGGCGTGTTTGCTAATTAAGGCGTTAAATGAATTGGCTGAGCAAGATGATGAAGTGCAGGCCATTTTGATAGAAAATATAGCTAACTGGCAAACCTCAATTGAGGGCGTATTTAGTCAAGCGATAGCTAATAAGGAGTTAGTCGGGGAACGCTCAGCAGCGAAATTATCTCGATTTTTTGTTATGGGGATATATGGCTTAAGAACTTATGCGCAAACCCATCCTCAAGCTGATGTTATGCATGAACTGGCTGAGCGATTATTTTCCGATTTGTGTCTGGAATAATTATTGACCATCGAAGACAATTTACTTAGTGTAGCCAAGTGATAATCTAGCTTAAACAATTAGTTAAAAAGAATCGTTAAAAGGAATAACTTTGTCTTTAAAGATAACTACACTTTGCCATCACATTGTGGATGGCAATAACTCTCGGTGCCTACTCTCCAAGCTTTCATTAGCCATTGCACAAGGGGAATGTATTGCCTTAATGGGTGACAGTGGTAGTGGAAAAACCACACTTCTTAATCTTATTGCTGGTTTAGAGCCTATTCAACAAGGCGACATTGCCGTTGCTGATTTATCGTTAGCAAAAGCGTCAGACGGGCAATTAAGCCAGTTAAGAAAAGAATATATTGGTATTATTTTCCAGCAATTTAATTTGTTAAGTGGCTTATCAGTACAAGACAATATTGACTTTAGCGCCAAATTATCTGGTCGATTTCAAGCAAGTTACGGCCTAGCGTTAGCAAAAGAACTTGGTATTACTGGCTTACTAGCAAAATTCCCCGCAACACTCTCTGGTGGTGAAATGCAAAGGGTGGCGATCGCTCGGGCTTTAAATGCTAAACCACACTTATTATTAGCTGATGAACCGACCGGTAATTTAGATGACACCAACAGTGAGCATGTTGTTTCACAATTGGTAAAACTGGCAAAATCTAATAACACGGCTCTGCTAATGGTGACGCACAGCGCTGAAATTGCACGGCGTATGGACAAAGTTTATCGATTAGCTAATGGCACGTTAACTTTGTTAGATGCATAGCCTAATGAGCAAAAATTTGAACAGTGAGCAAGCATATACCACGAACAAGTATTCAGAGTTTTTCTTAGTCGCGAAAACTTATGCAGCCGAATATTTTCGTAAACCTTTGTTGAATTTAGGCTTTATTTTTAGTTTAGCAATAGCTACCAGTACCTTGCTTTGTATTCTGATATTAAATGATGCCAGCAAACAACAATATCAAACCGCCAATAGTCGTTTAAAATCGCCAATCTCCTTTAATATTTTGCCTGAGAAAGGCAAAACAATATCAATTAATGATTTTGCCAAATTACGTGAATTAGGTTTTTCACAGGTAAACGCGGCGCATGTTTTTCGACAATCATTAGCCAATGGCAAGAAAGTCTCTTTTAGAGCGCTCGATATTTTACCTTTTGTACTTACAGCCCCTGAAAGCTTTACCAGCGGAGCAATTAATATCAGCCAGGACTACGCAAACAAACTCGGCATTGTCGCTTTGCCAAATCAAAAAGCTACGCTGCTGCTAGCTGATCAGCAAAGTATTGCAGTAAACATTAATCAGGTGAATGATTGGGGGCAGGTGGCACTAATAGATATCAGCTTAGCTTGGCAGTTATTTCCTGATATTAAAGGCTTTAGTCACTTGATGGTTGGGCAAATGTCGAGCAGTGAAGTTGCGCGGCTCGAAGCGGCATTACCTAAGTACCTTGCTATTCAAGAAGCTTGGTCGATTCAAGAGCGTGAAGGCTTTGCTGATGCTTTACATCTTAATTTATCGGCATTGGCCATTTTAGGTTTTATCGTTAGCTTATTTATTGCCTTTCAAGCAGCAAACCAGGCGTGGGCAAAACGTGGTGAATTAGCTGCACAGCTAAGGTTACTGGGCATAAAACTTAGCACTATTCAAAAAGTCATGCTGTTTGAGTCGTTAATTTTAACGCTTTTGGCCAGTGTGCTTGGGGTTTTTATCGCCGTGGTATTAGTGTCTTTCTTATTACCTATGTTGGGGCTGACCTTAGAGCAACTTTATCGTTTGCAAGTCAGTGGCCATTTTCAGTGGCGCAGTGAATATAGTTTATGGGCATTTTTAATTTCATTTGTTGCTGTTGTTGCGGCGCTAGTAAAACAGTTTCGACAGATAAGTTCAGCTAAAATCGCTTTTACTGCGCGTGCTCAGACTAAACCATTTAACTTTCAAGTGACTGGTTTTATTGCCTTGGCATTATTACTTGTTCATTTTTTATGGCCTGATGATTCTTGGACACAATTAATGCTTAAGTACGGCGTGATACTTATTGCTAGCGTGGTCATTTTACCGAACGTTTTGCGATATTTACTGGCAGTCATGGCGTTTTTTACTCGCTCGTTTCGATTGAAATTTATTTTTCAGGATGCCCGACAACAAGTGGGTCGGCGCTTTTTACCTATTGCGGCTTTTTACTTAGCACTAACCGCCAGTATCGCAGCAGCGTTAATGGTAAATAGTTTTCAAAATTCATTTGAGTCTTACTTAAATCAACTACTCAGTGCTGATTTGTTTGTTCGTTTTAACCATGAGCAAAAATCTAAAGTAGCACAATGGCTTGATAAGCAAACTGATGTTGAAGAATATGTGTTATTTGAAAGTACCATTGCGAAATATCAAGATGGTTCGCAACTAAAGTCTCAACCAAGCTCTCAACAAAAATCTCAACAAGACACGGTTGAAGTATACCGACTGGCTTCAAATAAACAGCAGAAAAGCTTGATACTTAAATCGGGGGCGTTTGTTCCGTTTTTCGAAAACAAAAGTACAGCTGGAAGTATTGCTAAGGGCGTAAGTACTGCGAATAATGGAAAAATAGATACCGATAACACAATAAAAAATTGTTATATCAACGAACAATTGGCCTACAAACGCTCAATTGCATTGCAACAAACTATTGATATTACACAAGGGCTACAGGGATTGACTTGCCACGTAAAGGGCATTTTTTATGACTATGGTAATCAGGGTTTTGCTATCAAAATACCGTCACATAAAAGCATTGTGGCGCTGTCTGGCTGGCAAGAAACCGGTTTTGGTGTGTTTTTAGCTGAACACTCACAAGCCAACGCTTCAGAAGTTAAAAAGGCAAAAATGGTCGATGAACTTGGGCTAGATGAGAGTCAAATTTATCAGCCAGAAGAAATTAAAGCATTGGCGTTAGCTATTTTCAAACAAACATTTCTACTGACCCAAGCGATTGCGTTTGTGCTGCTTTCTATTGCTTGTTTTGGACTTTTTCTATCAGCGAATGGTTTAGAGCTAGCGAGAAAGTCTGATTTACATATTCTCAGTAGTTTAGGTTATAGCCGAATTGGGCTGTTCAGTCATATGTTGTCGCAGTGGTTTATTTTGGCTTTGGGCACCATTTTATTGAGTTGGCCTGTGGCGATTGTTTTAGCTAATGCTTTAGTAAGCCTAATTTTGCCAGCATCGTTTGGTTGGTCAATGCCGCTGGTGTTAGATGTAACCTCGTTTGGTGTTAGCAGCTTAATTGGTTTGGTAATACTGATACCAGCGTTAGCCATCCCGCTTTATAAACTCAATATTAGAGCGAGTTTGTCATGAATATTAACTTAATAAAACCTAGTGAAAACCGCAATGCTGCAGGTAACACTAATACAGGGCTCTTGGTTTGTTTGGTATTGTTTATATTGATATTTAGCAGTGCTTGTAGCGATAAAGAACTGACAAAACGCTCACCGTTAAAAGGGCTGGGTGATACTACTGGCGCATTTGAAAAGCCTGCTAGAAGTAATATTATTGAGTTTCCTGCTGCACATGCGCCGCAAAAATCTTATCAGCAAGAATGGTGGTATTTAACGGCAAATTTAACTACAGAAAGTGGTGAGGCATTAGCAACACAATGGACCTTATTTCGTCGTGGCGTTGAGAGTAAACACTGGTACTTTGCCCATGCCGCATTGGCTGATACACAGCATCATCAGTCGGCATTTCGCAGCGCAAGAGAAGAACTAGGTAACCTTACGATTAATAGCAAAGTTACCGAGACTAAACCTTTTAATGCCAAAATTGATGATTGGCAATGGCAATCATCAAAAGGGCTTTTACCCGCTAACTTACATTACGGTAACTTTGTTAGCAAAGAAGCTAGAGATAATGTCAGCCCAGATACAACAAAAGAGGCGCTAAAAGACAAAGAACTTTGGCAAGTGAATTTGAATCTGACGCTAGCTGAAAGTTCAACTGCTGAGCAAAAGCCAAATTACTTTTTACAGGGCGATAATGGTTATAGTCAAAAACATCACCACTTAGCTATTGCTAGCCATTACTATTCCCAACCCTTTATTAAGGTTAGTGGTGAAGTGTACTGGCAAAATAAATGGCAAAAAGTGACCGGGAATGCTTGGTTTGACCGTGAGTGGGGCTCACAAATGTTGGCTGAAGATCAACAAGGTTGGGATTGGTTTTCGCTGCGCTTAAATGAGCATACGGCTTTGATGGTTTATCGTATTCGTTCTACCGACAAAGATTATCTTTATGGCAGTTTAATGCAGCGAGACGGCACTATTCGCACCTTGTCATCAGAAGATATTGTTATTAAAAGTCGCTTTTCCAACCCGTCAGTCGCTAATGCTGAGTATCCAGACTCATTTGCAATTACAATTGCGCAAGAAGAAATTGATATAACAGTGAAAGTGATTAATAGAAGTCAAATTATGCGTTTTGGTATTGAGTATTTTGAAGGCATGGTGTCGTTTAGCGGCAGTCATCAAGGCCAAGGTTTTTTAGAAATGACAGGATATGATAAATAAGGATCTCAGCTGAAAGCAATTGGCTTGAGATCCTTATCTAAGTATTAGGAAATTAGTTTGCTTGCGGCTGTTTATTGCTGCGAAGTAAGGTAGTAAATATCAATAAATTGGCAACAAACCAAAGATCTTTAATCAGGAAGTGACCACCGGTAGAAAGCAGTGTTTCACTTGATAATGCTGCGGGCCAACTTAAAAAGAAGGTTTGTGTTACCGCAAATACCGCACCAGACATTAATACCGCAGGTATCAATAGCTTTTGATTAAATATCGCTAATATCACCAGTGTTAGCGCTATTAGGTCGTAAACACCGATAAGGTTAGAAGTGGTTTGAAGATCCCAAACGTTATACATCCACGACATCAACGGTGAGCTACTGACTAAAGCTTCAATACCTTTTGCTTCAAGTAAAGTGAATTTCATACCACCAATCCACAGCAATACTAATACTACGGGAAAAGCATTTAACCAAATCGCTTTACGGATTTCTAAATAAGGTCTAGTTAGGAAAATACCGATGGCAAGTAGGGCAAAATATTTGATCACGCCTTGACCAGAGCCAATCGCCGGAAATCCGCCCAGAGGCTCTATCCACATGCTATTCCCTAACAGTGGTAACAGCGCAACCGTACTTAATGCAATGATAAACGCACCAAGTTTGGCTCTTAGTTCAATGCGTTTAATCGCTAACACTGATAAAGCGGCTGCGATAATAAAGGCCATACCAGCAATGCTGTTGAAGACCATACTAGGCAGTAATTCGCTAATACCAAAAAAGTCAGTGGTCATCGATATATGACTATGGTGCCCCATGAGTAAAATACTCGTGCCTAACAATCCCATAGAGATTGCAAGTAATATCAGTAGTGCGGTGTAGTGCAGATTTTTCATTTTTAATATCTTTTGTCAGTGTAAGTTTATCAATATTAGAATTAGTGACAGCAAGCTAATGCGCATAGCATTTGGGTATATACCCAAACCGCTTGAAAATGCAGGATTCAGCAAGTCGAAAAAGGGTTAGCACCAAGACATTGATTGAAAGGAATGGTTGTTCCATTGTAACAATCAATAACGCCGGAGATGACCCTTTATCGCCTTGCCCTGCGGGAGCTAAGCTAGAAAACCAGTGCAGCGTTGCAGCACTTGATAAGGGAATAACCATTACCTGCGTGCTGTGCCTTGCTCTGGTTTCCTAGCTTAACTCTGAAACTGCATTTTCAAGTGGCTTGGGTATTCATCCTAATAACTTGTGCAAAAGACCTAATAGGCAGTAAAAATATTTCAATAGAATTCGCTTACTTTGATATTTGGTAAGTTTTACAAATTAATTTACTTTATGAATTCGTATGCAGTTGGTAAGGCAAGGATTAAATGTGTACTCTCGAAATACTGTCTTTGTTGACCCTGTCGCCTTGTTCTCGTATCTAATCGAAGCAGGCGTTTACTTTGTAAGGTTTTTTAAATGCGTCGTTACTTCCCAAAATTTAAATTGTCAAAGCCCACGAAATTAAATAACTTAAAAACGATCACTTGTGCTGTTCTTTTAGGGAGTGGCTTGACTGGTTGCATTATTGCGATAAAAGCACCGTCTATAACGTCTGATGTTAGCCATTTGGCGACAGCAAAGGCTAGCGGCACTGTCAGTGATGAAAAAGTTATGGGCAAGCCCGTGGTATACCAAGTTTTTACCCGCTTATTCGGCAATAAAAATACCACCAATAAACCTTGGGGAACGATACAAGAAAACGGCGTAGGAAAGTTCAGCGACTTTAATGATGCCGCGCTAAATGGCATTAAGTCACTCGGTGTTAGCCATGTTTGGTATACCGGTGTGCCACACCATGCACTAATTGGCGATTATGCAGAATTTGGCATTGATAATGATGACCCTGATGTGGTTAAAGGCCGCGCAGGCTCGCCGTATTCAGTAAAAGATTACTACAGTGTTAACCCTGACTTAGCAGATGACCCTGCAAATCGCGTGGCTGAGTTTGAAGCGCTGATAAAACGCACCCATGATCACAACATGAAAGTGATTATTGATATTGTGCCGAACCATGTTGCGCGCGCATATCACTCGATTGATAAACCTCAAGGCGTTAGAGACTTTGGCGCAGATGATAATAAAAGCGTTGAATTCGACCGAGATAACGACTTTTACTATGTTGTAGGACAAGACTTTGCAGTACCGAAACCGATGCAAGGTTACGCGCCTTTAGGCGGAGAAGAGCACACATTAGCAGATGGTAAATTTGCTGAATCGCCAGCAAAGTGGACCGGTAATGGCTCTCGTGCTGCACAACCGCACTTTAATGACTGGTATGAAACGGTAAAAGTTAACTACGGCGTAAAGCCTGATGGTAGCTATGCTTTTACTCGCTTACCTGAGTCTTACCGTTTTAAAGGTTATCAAGCGCACGCAGCATTTTGGGCTGATAAAGACGTACCGAGTTCATGGAAAAAATTTCGTGACATTACCCAATATTGGTTAGCCAAAGGCGTTGATGGCTTCCGTTATGACATGGCTGAAATGGTGCCGGTTGAATTTTGGAGCTATTTAAATTCTTCAATTAAAATGACCAACAATGATGCGTTTATTTTGGCTGAAGTTTACAACCCAAAAGAATATCGTAACTATATTCAACTTGGTAAAATGGATTACTTATATGACAAAGTCGATTTTTACGACCGCATAAAAGATATTATGCAAGGCCATGGCAATACTGGTGATTTGGCGACAATTCAGCAGCGCTACAGTGATATTGAAAGTCATTTACTGCATTTTCTTGAAAACCATGACGAACAGCGAATTGCCAGTAATGACTTTGCTGGCAGCGCAGAAAAAGCTAAGCCTGCCATGGTGGTTTCAACCTTAATCAGCCGTTCACCTACCATGCTTTATTTTGGTCAAGATGTTGGCGAAGATGGTAGCGAAGAAACCGGTTTTGGCGACCCAACTCGTACCACGATATTTGATTATGCTGGCGTACCGGCGCATCAACGTTGGATGAATGGTGGCAAGTTTGATGGTGGACAACTTTCAGCTGCTGAGACAAACTTACGCGACTTTTATCAACGCTTGCTTAATATTTCAGCCGAAAATAGCGCAATGCAAGGGCAATATGCCAGCTTACACGAAGTAAACCGCAAAGCATTAACCAGCTATAACCATTTACAATTTTCTTTTACTCGTTGGTCAGCCCAAGAAAAACTGATAGTTGTGAGTAATTTTGATAGTGAAAATAGCGCTCAATACCAACTTGAAGTTCCTGCGCAGTTAATTAATCAATGGCAGTTATCTGCAGGGCAATATCAAGTTGAAGACTTACTTTATGGCGCAACCAATACCTTAACCGTGCGTGACGATAAAACAGCGAGTATCGATGTGAAATTAGCACCACTTGCCTCGTTTGTCTTTCAACTACAGGCAGCTAAATAATGCTAGATAAAATAACAAGCCAACGACCTTCATCAGCAATGTTCAGCGTTTTTACTGCGCTGTTATTTAGCCTTTTTAGTGCTTCGCTATTTGCCAGTGACTATGTTAGTCATCAAATACAGAGTAACAAGTTAGTCATTACAACAACCGATGGCGTAGTTGAAATTAATGCGCTTAATCAAGCCGCATTTGAAGTGCATTATCAGTTAACTGGTGTGAAGCAACTGCCATCGTTTGCCATTGATAAACAATCTCAAAGCTCGGTATCAGCAAATACGTTAAGTAAATCGCTAACGATTAAAGACTCAGCTAAGCAATTAATGTTCTCTACAAGCGAGCTTGTTGCCCGTATTGATAAGTCGCCATTAAGAATTAGTTATCAAAAGCCGTCTGGTGAACTTATTGCGGAAGAAGAACAAGGATTTTTCTCAAAAACTCCTGTGCAAGCCAGCGAAGGTGCGAGTAACGCGCCGCAGGAAACAACCTTTAACCTTGGCTTTAGATTCAAGTTACAGCCACAAGAAAAAATTCTTGGTGGTGGCCAACGCGTATTAGGTATGGACCGCCGTGGTCAGAAAATGCCGTTATACAACCGTGCACATTATGGCTATGAAACCCAATCAAGCCAAATGTATTATGGCTTGCCAGCGATTATGTCGAGCAATAAATACATTATAGTTTTTGACAATTCTGCCAACGGCGAGCTTGATATTGCCGCCACTGAGCAAGATATTCTACAGTTTAGCGCTGTTGCAGGTCGCAGTTCATATTTAATCATGACGGGCGAGAGCTATCCTGAATTAGTTGAAAACTTAGTAAACGTTAGCGGTAAGCAGCCATTACCGCCGCGTTGGAGCTTAGGTAATATTGCTAGCCGTTTTGGTTACCATAGCGAGCAAGAAGCACGCTCGGTAGTGCAAAAATATCAAGAGGAAGACTTTCCACTTGATGCCATTGTTTTCGATTTATACTGGTTTGGCTCAGATATTAAAGGCCATATGGGTAACTTGAACTGGGATGAAAAAGCCTTTCCGACACCTGTTGATATGATCAAAGATTTTAAAGCCGATGGTGTCAATACCATAATGATCACCGAGCCGTTTATTTTAACATCTTCAAGCCAATGGCAAAGTGCGGTTGAAAATAAAGCGTTAATGAAAAACAAACTGGGCGCACCGGAAAAATTTGATTTTTACTTCGGTAATACTGGCTTAGTTGATGTATTTGATAGCAAGGCACAAGACTGGTTTTGGCAATATTACCAGCAACTAGCAGAGCAAGGCGTAGCGGGTTGGTGGGGCGATTTAGGTGAGCCAGAAGTGCATCCTGCCAATGGCTTACATAACTTAGCCGGCGAAAATGTTACTGGTGATGAAGTGCATAATGTTTATGGTCATCAGTGGGCTGAAATGGTTTATCAACGCCTGCGAAAGTTTCAGCCAGGTACTCGTCCGTTTATTTTGATGCGTTCAGGATTTGTTGGCTCGCAGCGTTATGGCATAGTGCCATGGACAGGTGATGTTAGCCGTAGCTGGGGCGGTTTTAAGCCACAAGTAGAACTGGCACTACAAATGAGCTTAATGGGCTTAAGTTACACTCATTCTGATTTAGGTGGTTTTGCTGGTGATAGCCCAATTGATAAAGAGCTGTATATTCGCTGGTTACAATATGGTGTGTTCCAACCGGTGTTTCGTCCACACGCGCAAGAAAATGCTAAGCCTGAGCCTATTTTCCACGATACTGAAACTAAAGATATTCTGCGTGAGTACGTAAAACTGCGTTACCGCTTAATGCCTTACATTTATTCATTAAGTATCGAAAATAGCTTAACGGGCATGCCGATTATGCGTCCGATGTTTTTTGAAGATGAAACTAACTTAAGTTTAATTGATGAAAAAGACAGCTATTTTTATGGTGACTCATTACTGGTTGCACCGGTAACTGAGCAGGGGGCACGTTCAGTAGATGTTAACTTGCCATCAGGACCTTGGTTCAACTTTTGGAATGATAAGCGCTATCAAGGCAGCCAAAAAATCACAGTTGAAGCGCCATTAACGCAAACACCGGTGTTAGTGCGCGCAGGCGCATTTATTCCTATGGTTGATGCGGTGCAATCGACAAAAGATTACAACACTAAAAACTTAACCTTACATTATTATGCTGATGACTCTGTTAAATCAGCCACGTCAACTATGTATAACGATGATGGGAAAGATCCCAAGTCATTGGTTAATAATAGCTTTGAAACATTATCTTTTGCCGCGACGCAAACAGGTAAGCAATTGAACATTGAACTGCAACGCAAAGGTCAATATGCGGAAATACCAGCACAGCGTACGGTTAATCTTGTGATACATAACTGGCAAAGTAGCGTAAAGCAAGTTTATGTTTCAGGTAAAGCGATTAAACGCTTAGCAAATGCTCAGCAATATGCAGCAAGTGAAAGTGGTGCTTGGTACGACCATGCTAAGCAACAATTACAAGTAAAATTTAATTGGCAGCAGTCGGTAAAGGTAAGCGTTCATTAGTCATCTTTTACGCGTGTAAGGGGTTAATACCTTAAGTTTAAATTGTTAAAATATTGTAAAAAATAATTAGATTTATTATTGCTTTCATAACAGCACAGTGCAATCATGAATTTAGTATTTTGATATTGCAACGAGGTATAAGTTTGCACGCATTACATGGTGAATTTAATATCAATATTGATAACAACATTATTAAAATTGCCATTAAAGGTGCGTTTAATGATGTTGGCGCTAAAGCCGTAATTGAACAGCTAGTGCAACATATAGCAACCTTGAATAATGAGCCGTTTGCAATTCTAGGAAACTTACTAGAGTTTGAGGGCGGCACACCTGAAGTTTTTGCCGTGTCAGATGAATTCAATGCATGGCTAAATAGCAAAAACATGGTCGCTAAAGCGTTAGTTTTCACTTCGCCTGCACTTATTATGATTGAGCAAACCTTCGTAAAATCAAAGGAAGGCCAAAACATTCAATACTTTGCTGACGAGGAAAACGCTACAGCCTGGATAAATAGTCAATTTGTAAAATCGAGTAGTAAATTAGCTTAACACTCGGGCGGTAGTGATAAAATTGTTAAAATTTGTACTGTGATTAATATCCACATAGCTTATGTTTATTGTAGATTTGTTACTTTAAGTTTTTGTAATTAAATGCTTTATTTGATTTTTTTGAGTGCGTGTAATTTCTAGGCAACTTCGAAAAATGTGCTATTTATCAAGTTTTCCTGAATTGAAGCTTGGCTGCCATTGTTAGATTAAAATAAATAATTTACACTGCTGCTACGTTTTTAACTGAGTACTGTCTGTGTTTAATCGCATAATAATCATAATGTTCGCACTATTGTTTGTTAGTCAAACAGTCGCTGCTGCGTTTGATGCCCACAGTACCCATCAAGAAAACGATACTAATCAAAGCTTATCTCATCGAACCTTGGATGAATCGCACAATTCACATCAAGAAGGCACATTAACTTCTGCTCATTTTGAAGTGAGTAATGATGCTGAAGAAAATCAATTTGATTGTCATCATTGCTGCCATTGTCATGCGCCGTCGGGCGTGTACATCGCATGTAATGTTGAATCAAGCTTATTGCACAAAGGTAACGACAATATATTAGCCGATAAAACTGCGCTATTGTCGCTTTGGATCTCCCCAGAACATCGCCCTCCAATCGCTTAATTTTCTGTAATTACTTTGCCAAACGGAACTGTTAATTAGCTCCGCTGGCAATGACATATTGTAAATCTAGTAAGTTACCGTGCTCATTGATGAGTTCACAGATGAATAGCATCCGGCTGTTACTGTGATTTTAATGTGCTTATTTAGCTAGGTTTATGATCTCAAATAGAAAATTTAGAGATTTTGAAAATGACAACAACTAATATTAAACGCTACAAAAAAAATACATGGTTCGATGGTTTTAATAAAAATAAGCATTCAAGTTATAAGCCTTACCAGGTAGTTTTACTCCTTGGTATCATACTAAGCGCTGCGGTAGAGGGAGCAGAAAGTGAACTTCAATCAGGTCATGAACACCAGCAATTAGTAAGCAAAAGTTCCTCAAATGAAAGTGCATCAAATAAAAACGTAGAACATGATCATTCACATGCAGCTAGCACAGTTCAAGAAACAAAGCATCAAACAGAAAATAAAGGCGATGATCATCAACATAGTGAAGTGGAAACTTCGGATGAACAAGCACATGAAGAGGGTATTAGTTTTAGCCCTGAAAAAATGGCTATTGCGGGTATTGAAGTTGCTCCTGTTGTGCCGCAAGTATTTGCCAATAACGTGTATGCGCCAGGTGAAATAAAAGCCAATGGTTATAACAGTTATGTTGTTTCACCGCGCACTGAGTCGGTGATTGTTGCTCGACATGCGACGTTGGGACAACATGTGGAAAAAGGTGATGCTTTAGTGACACTTTTTAGTGAATCGGTCGCCGAGGCACAAGCGAATTACCGTGTGGCTTACAATGATTGGCAACGAAATAAAAAACTTGGTAAAGCAACGGTTAGTGAAAGTCGCTTGTTAAGCTCTCAAACTGATTATGTTTCCGCGTATAGCCGTTTAAAAGCCTTTGGTTTAACTGAAACTGCAATTGCAGAAGTAGCTCAAGATCACTCATCAAATGCCCATTTAGGAGAGCTAGGGGAATACACCTTAATTGCCCAACGTGAAGGGGCTGTACTCAGTGATGATTTTGCCCAAGGCCAGCGTATTTCAGCAGGTGAAGCTATTATGGTACTTGCCGATGAAAGTGAACTTTGGGTAGAAGCCAGAGTGTCACCCAGTAAACAATTGAACTTACCTAAAGGCACTCAAGCGGTACTTGAAATGGCTAATGAGTCATTTGCGGCAACCGTTATTCAAGAAGCACATACTATCGACCCTAAAACGCGAACTCGCATTGTTCGTTTAGTGGTTAAAAACATAAATGATCGCTTACATCCGGGTATGTTCGTCAACGTTAACTTTAGTTTCAATACACAAACCAAAGTGATGGCAGTGCCTGAGTCAGCCCTTATGCGTTCCAGTGATGGTGATTGGACGGTATTTGTTGAAGATCATCCCGGTGAATTCGCTGCAGTAGAAATTGAATTAGGACGTTCACTAGGCGCTTATCGTGAAATATTAGGGCTTGCTCCACAAACGCGAATAGTCACCAAAGGCGCATTTTTTGTTGCCTCTGAAATTGCAAAAGGTGGCTTTGACCCGCATGGCCACTAGTCAATCATCAGTAGCGAAAGCAATAGGAGCAGAAATTCATGTTTAATAAATTAATAGATTTTTCTGTCAATAATCGCCTGTTGGTGATGTTGATGTTAGTGGCAACACTGGTCGGTTCGGTATTTATCATCCCAAAACTTAATTTGGATGCTTTTCCGGATGTAACGAACGTACAAGTGGCGGTAAACACTGAAGCCCCTGGGTTAGCGGCTGAAGAAGTCGAACAGTTAATTACCTACCCAATAGAAGCGGTAATGTATGCTATGCCTGATGTTGAGCAAGTTCGTTCAATTTCAAAAACTGGCCTTTCAGGTGTTACGGTTGTTTTCAAGGAAGGCACGGATATTTATTTTGCCCGCCAATTAGTGTTTGAACGCTTACAAGCAGCAAAAGAGCTTATTCCTGCGGGGGTCGGAACACCTGAAATGGGGCCAAATACCTCTGGATTAGGGCAAGTATTTCAGTATTTATTGATAGCTGATAAAGATGCTGGCTATGATGCGATGGCGTTGCGTAGCCTTAATGATTGGATAGTGAAACTATTAGTGATGCCCGTTGATGGTGTTACTGATGTATTGTCATTTGGCGGTGATGTTCGTCAATATCAAGTCAATATTGAACCTAGTAAATTACTATCTTACGAGTTAACGCAAGCGGATATTGTTACTGCCTTAGATAATAACAATAGTAACGTTGGCGGTTGGTACATGAACCGCGGTCAAGAACAGCTGGTTATTCGTGGTACCGGTTGGTTCAGTGGCGGTGAAGCCGGTATTACTGATATTTCGCAAGTGCCAGTGAAAACAGTTGCTGGCACAGTTATTACCGTTGCTGATGTTGCCACGGTTGAGTTGGGGAGTGAAATTCGTCAGGGCGCGGTAACGATGACGCGCAGGACAGAAAATGGTGACATTGAAAGCCTAGGTGAAGTGGTTTCAGGTATTGTACTTAAACGTATGGGCGCCAATACTAAAGCAACCATTGATGGCATTAATGCACGTCTACCTTTAATTGAGCAAGCATTACCCAAAGGTGTTCGTTTTGAACCTTTTTACGACCAATCTGACTTAATTGTTAAAGCGGTTAGCACGGTTGTTGATTCGTTAATTCTTGCTTTTATCTTTATTTCTATTGTTTTAGCATTATTTTTGATGAACCTGCGTGCCACTTTCTTAGTGTTAATTTCTATCCCTATTTCCATCGCGATTACGCTGATGATTATGTCCTATTTAGGCTTATCAGCTAACTTAATGTCATTAGGCGGTATTGCTGTTGCCATTGGTATGTTGGTTGATGGCTCAGTGGTGATGGTTGAGAATATGTTCAAGCATCTTAATCGTCCTGATGAAGCCCATATTTCAGGTGCGATTGCTAGAAATAATAATGGCGGTATTCCATTACGTTTAAAGCAAGCGGGAAAGGAAGTTGCTCGGCCGGTATTTTTTGCAGCCTTGATTATTCTGGTGGTGTTTATGCCATTATTTAGCTTTGAAGGTGTTGAAGCTAAGTTATTTCAACCGATGGCGATTAGTATTATTTTAGCGGTTATTTCAGCCATTTTTGTTGCCTTAATTGTGGTGCCAGCAATGGCGACGTACTTATTTACTAAAGGCGTTACAGAGCGCGAAAGTGTTATTTTACGTCCATTGGATAGGTGGTATCGAAAAAGTTTAGCGATAGCAATGAAGCGCACTAAGTTAGTTATTGCCTCTTCAGTTATTTTATTACTTGCGGCGATTGCATTAGTGCCACAAATTGGTACTGAATTTGTGCCAGAGCTTGAAGAAGGCACTATTAACCTTCGAGCGACGTTAGCGCCATCATCAAGTTTAGAAACTGCCTTGCAAGTGGCGCCAATTTTAGAAGAAAAGCTGATGGCATTTCCTGAGGTTGAATATACCTTAAGCCGCATGGGACGAGCAGAAATTGGCGGTGATCCTGAGCCGGTTAATAACATTGAAATTTATATTGGCTTAAAGCCAGTGAGTGAATGGACGAGTGCAAATGACCGTTATGAATTACAGCGTTTGATGGAAATTGAACTAGAGCAGTTCCCAGGTTTACTTCTGAATTTTTCACAACCTATCGCCACACGTGTTGATGAACTACTTTCTGGGGTTAAAGCACAATTAGCGATTAAATTATTTGGTCCTGATTTAGCTACTTTAGCGTCGAAGGGGCAAGAAATAGCAGCCGAAATTAAAGCCGTTGAAGGTGCGCGTGATGTTGCTATGGAACAAATTGTGGGTGAAGCACAATTAGTGATCAAGCCCAATAGACAGCAACTTTCACGTTATGGTTTTTCGGTTGGCGATGTTATGAACGTGGTTAAAAACGGTATTGGCGGTACAACGGCAGGGCAAGTGATTAACGGCAATGAACGTTATGATATTTATGTTCGACTGCAAGAGAAAAGTCGTAACAACCGTGAAGTTATCGCAGAGCTGCGCTTGCAGTCACCAACAGGTGCTTGGGTGCGTTTAGGTGATATTGCTGATATTTCACTTGAGTCAGGGCCGCCACAAGTGCGCCGTGATGATGTGCAACGTCGAGTAGTGATCCAAGCGAATGTGCAAGGTCGTGATATGGGGAGCGTTGTTGCTGATATTCGCCGTGTTATTGCTGTAAATGTAGACTTACCTTCAGGTTATTCGGTGGCTATTGGTGGCCAATTTGAAAACCAACAACGTGCACAAGCTCGTTTAGTAATTGTTTTGCCTGTGTCATTGGGGTTAATTGCTTTATTGCTATATTTTGCTTTTGGTTCAACAGGTCAAGCGATGTTGATATTAGTCAATGTACCGTTAGCGATTATTGGCGGCATATTTTCACTCTATATTTCCGGTCAGTATTTGTCGGTGCCTAGCTCGGTTGGTTTTATCACGCTATTTGGTGTTGCAGTGCTAAACGGTGTGGTGATGGTAGAAAGTATTAATCAACGCATACAAGATGGTTTAGCAATATCAGAGGCCGTATTTGAAGGGGCAACGTCGCGACTACGTCCTGTATTGATGACGGCAATTACTTCCGCGTTAGGACTAATTCCAATGTTAATGTCAAACGGTGTTGGCGCCGAAATTCAACGACCATTAGCCAGTGTTATTGTCGGTGGTTTAGTAACGGCTACATTACTGACATTGTTTGTTTTACCTGTATTGTTTAGTTGGTTTTCAAAAGCAAAAATAACTGAATTAACCAATCGGTAATAGGTGCTAAATAATACGTAGGTGTATTGAAAACAGGTCAGTAGTATTAAGTTTTATTAACCGTAAATACTACTGACTTTCTTAACTTTTTAAGTAATGGCAGCTTGATTAATTTTTTCTCATTGAGCCAATAAATTGCAGTAAATTGTTACTAGCAACATTATTTTGTTATCAAATTGAATCAGCGTAGCTATTTATAGTAGTGTAGAGTTATTGGTTATATATAGAAATATCTCACCTAAGCAATAAGGATAAGTCGCATGAATGTAGAGCAAGTCATTGCCAGTATTAATAATGTACTTTGGGGCGATGGCCAGGTTTTGATTTATGTGCTGCTATTCGCCGGCTTTTGGTTTAGCGTTAAATTAAAATTTGTACAATTTCTTAATTTTCGACATATGTTTTCTGTCATGCGAAATAGTACCAAAGGCACTGATGAAAATGGCGAGAATGGCTCAGGTATTAGCTCACTGCAAGCGTTATTTATTGGACTGTCTGCACGCGTTGGTACTGGCAATTTAGCGGGCGTTGCTGTTGCTATTTCTCTTGGTGGTAGTGGCGCTATATTTTGGATGTGGGTTATTGCCTTGCTTGGCATGGCAACCGGTTTTGCCGAAAGCGTTTTAGGCCAACTTTACAAAGTAAACGATGATCATAAGGAATATCGTGGCGGGCCGGCTTATTACATACAAAAAGGGCTTAATCAGCGTTGGTTAGCAATTCTATTTTCTCTATGTTTATTCCTCGGCTACGGCTTTAGTTTTAGTGCCATGCAGGCCAATACTATTGCTGATTCTTTAAATCATGCCTTTAATATTCCTAGTATGTACTCTGGTGCCGTTATTACCATATTAGCAGGGCTAATTGTTTTAGGTGGCTTGAAGCGAATTGCCCGTTTTGCAGAGTTAATCGTACCGTTTATGGGCATAGCGTTCATTCTTGTTGCTGTTGCAATCACCTTGATGAATATTAGCGCCGTGCCTGCCATGCTTTACGACATTATTACCTCAGCTTTTGGTCTGCAAGAAGCCGGTGCGGGCATGTTGGGTGCCGCAATTAAAAACGGTATACAACGTGGTTTGTATTCTAATGAGGCGGGCGCGGGTAGTGTGCCGCATGCAGCGGCGAGCGCAAGACCAGTACCGAACCACCCAGTTACACAAGGTTATGTGCAAATGCTCGGCGTGTTTTTAGACACTATTGTACTTTGTACGTGTACAGCGGTGATTATTTTACTTGCTGATATTAATATTGGTGGTGAAATGGAGGGTATTCGTTTAACTCAAAATGCCATTACTTATCACTTAGGTGAAAGCGGTGTTTACTTTGTTTCCGCTGCTATCAGCTTGTTTGCATTTACTTCCGTTGTTGCCAATTATGCTTATGCGGAAAGCAACTTACACTTTTTTAAACTGGACAATAAAGTTGGCCGCACAATTTACACCCTGATGTATTTAGCTATGGTGTTTTGGGGCTCAAGTGCCAGTTTAAAACAGGTGTGGAGCATGGCTGATGTCGCATTAGGGTTAATGACCTTAGTTAATGTGGTGGCAATTGTACAACTTACCCCAACTATTGTTGCGCTGATGAAAGATTATAATGCTAAGCGTAAGCTTGAAAATTCAACCGACGTTGATATGGCTTTTCAGTCTGACGATATTAAATTCCAAGGTCGGCTTCATAAAGGTATTTGGGAAAAATAACTCCTTTGTCTTAAAGTGGTAGTTTAAATTCAGCTACCACTACCACGATTACATTTCATTAACGATTTTAAACAATTCTGTAATACTTTTTTAGTAACTAATTTGTTAATTTAAAAAATTAGCAACTAGACTAATGCCTTATAGAAAGGTTAATAATACATCCTATAATAATGATTGCTATTAACATTTTAGTCTTATCTGGGCATAGTTGATTTGCATCATAAACCAAGCCATGTGGATATGGTAAAGTACACTTAATTCTAAGGTTAAGTAACCATCTCTCTGTCTGTATTTGATTTGTGCCTGCAGTATCATTTATTCCCGAAACAAACTTAAATTACTCTTACGAAAAGGATAAGTAGTGAAGTTTTCTGATATCTCATTTAAAAATAAAATATTTATTTTACTCGCGTTGCCATTGATTGGTTTTTTATGGTTAAGCATTTCAACACTAAAGCAAAACTATTTAGTGAATAATGAAGTGGAAAGCTTGTCTCAGTTAACGAAACTATCTATCACTTACAGTGAGTTAGTGCATGAGCTACAAAAAGAGCGAGGGGCAACGGCTGGATTTTTGAGCTCAAAAGGAAATAAGTTTGTTAATGAATTACGTACACAACGTAATGAAACTGACAGTAAACAAGATATAAAAACGCAGTTTTTGTCGGTAAATTCGTTCGAACAGCTACAAATTAGCCAGTTGAATCAGCAGATTAATAATGAGCTGGCTCAACTCAGTCAAATACGAACTAAAGTTGATAATTTAGATATTGAAGCAAAACAAGCGATTGGCTATTACACGCAATTAAATGCCAAGTTATTATCAGTGTCTACGTTGATTGCATCACTTAGTAGTGATGCCAATATTACTAAACAAACCATTGCTTACTATAATTTTCTACAAGGAAAAGAACGTGCGGGTATTGAACGCGCAGTAATGAGTAGTACGTTTGCATCCGATAAATTTAATGACGGAATTTTTGTTAAATTTGTCTCGCTTGTTACTCAACAAGAGACATTTATGAGTAATTTTCTTGCCTTTGCGACACCCGAAAATATTTTTTATTATCAAGAACAATTAGCGCACCCCGCAGTTAAAGAAGTTGAAAAATTTCGCAGTATTGCAGAAAGTAAAACGACAGAATTTGGTGTTGATGCAGTGCACTGGTTCCAGCAAGCCACTATCAGAATAGGGCAATTGAAAAAAATTGAAAACCAAGTCTCTGAGCACCTACTTACGTTAGCAAAGCACAAGTCAGATGAAACTTTCAATATTCTGGTTATTGATATCGTTGTCACCTTGACTGTTATTGTTTTGGTTATTTTCATCAGTATCATTTCCATTAAAGATTTGTCTGCTCGAGTAAAAGAACTGACTTTTGTGATGGAAAAAGTAAGAGATGAGAACGACTTAACGGTTCGTACAACGCTACAAGGGGAAAGTGAGTTAGGCCAGATATCTAAAGCACTGAATTTGACCTTAGAGCAATTCTCAAAAACTGTTAATGAAATATCTAATTCGAGCTTAACATTAGCTGCTGCGGCCGAAGAAACCTCAACTACCTGTGAATACAATGCAACAACGATGACAGACCAACAAGAAAGTATCGTAGGTATTGCTGCAGCTGTCGAAGAGCTATCTGCCACAGTAAAAGAAGTAGCTGGAAATACGCAACTAACCGCAGATTCAGCAAAAGAAGCCAATGACCAAGCGCAAAAAGGCTTAGGTGTTGTGCAACTTTCTTATCAATCAATTGACGTGTTATCCGTCGAAATTGATAGCTTAGCAAAACAAATTAATAATTTACACGAGAGTAGCACCAACATTACCAAAGTGGTTGATGTGATTAAGTCTGTTGCTGAGCAAACTAATTTACTCGCGTTAAATGCCGCCATTGAAGCTGCACGAGCAGGCGAGCAAGGCCGTGGCTTTGCTGTTGTTGCAGACGAAGTAAGAACATTGGCACAACGAACACAGCAATCAACATTAGAAATAGAGACTTTTATTGGTACATTGCAATCGGATGCAAACGCTGCACATCAAGTCATCGAAGATAGTCAAAGTAAAGCAAGTGTTGCGGTCGAAAATTCGAAGAATGTTGAACATACATTAGAAGAAATAACGAGTGCGATAAGCCACATTTTCTCTATGACAGAGCAAGTTGCAACAGCCATAGAAGAGCAGTCTGTCGTTACTCAAGATGTAGCGCAAAATATTGTTAATATTGAACAAATGTCAGCAGAAACCACAACGGGTGCTACTCAAATTGCCAGTACAGCAAGGGAACAAGCGCATTTAGCTACCTCAATGCAAGATTTAGCTAACCGTTTTAAGGCTTAACTTTAGGTTGATGTAATAGTTTTACCTCGAATGTTGGAAAAGTTCTATATTTAATGGAATATTATGGAAATGAATCTCAATGCTATGCACAAGTAATAAAAATAAGTTAGTTATAAGTTTTATTGCTTTGTTGCTTGTAGGGTTGTTGGCATCAACTTTAATTGCTTATCTACATGTTAAAAACCGAATTGAGGTGGCGATACAAACAGAAATACAGCTAAAAGCCAATTTTATTGTAAAAGAGCTAACGCATTGGACACAGGGAGTTGTTGAGCAAGTAAATAGTTTTGCTCTTTATCTAGAAGATCACGATCTTGATTTAGAGCAACATCACAACTTTGATGAATTTCTAAAATGGCACCCTTATAAAAATGGAATGCAGTATTTAGGCTATGTAGACGATAGTACTGGAAAATATAGTATTAGTGAGTGGCAAGTACCACAGCGGTATGATGCGAGAAAACGTGATTGGTATAAAGCGGGTAAGCAGGCTAATAAAGCGGTGTTTGGTCAACCTTATATCAGTATTGAAAGTGATAAACAGGCTTGGTTAGCTGTTACCTCACCAATAAAATCACAAGGAAAGTTTATTGGTTTGGCATCTGCCCACGTCACGTTTGATTATATGCTTTCAGTGCTACGCAATATTGACATGGATATGGCTGGTAATGCCTTTTTGGTTGATCTTCAAGGAAGCATTGTTTTTTCTGCCCAACAAGATGTTGACAATATTTGGCCACAGCAAGCCAAGTCATTATTTCCTCTAGGTCAATCTGCGGGAATTTTGCCTATCACGGAAACCACATCACACACATTCTATGTGTCTGAGCCGATCAAGGGGTTAACAAGTCATATTGTATTTGCTATTCCCAACCAATCGATTGCAAATCAAACATATCAAGGTACGTTAACTTTACTTGCTAAGTTTTTAGTTATTTTTATTGTAGTAACGATTGCACTTTATTTCTCTAACCGACATATATTAGCACCGCTTTTTGATTATCTTGAATTAGACAGCGTTACCTCATTACCCAGTAAAAAACATTTTAAACAGCAAGTTGAACAACATTTTCTTATGCCAAAGAAAAAGGGTCGCTTATTGATTATCAATATGGAAAATTTTAATCGTATAACGGCTTCTTACCCTGCTGCCTATGTCAGTTTGTTACAAAATATCATAAAGGAGAGAGTGCAGGCGCAGCTACCAGGACCTTCTTTATTAGGTAATTTTTCTGAAAGTCGTTATATCGCTTATTATCAAGTCAATGGTGATGCAAATAATGAATTGCTGGATGCGTTATCATCAGCACTAGCGGAAAAGTATGAAATTGCTAGCGGTGAGATATATTGTAATTTTAGAATTGGCGCTAGCGATTACCCTGAACATGGGCAAAATATTGAAACACTTATTGATAATGCATTCTCGGCCTTAGCAAGTGTTAGTCGACAAAATTGCAATAATTATAGTGTTTTTACTGCGCAAATTAATCAAGAATTTAGTGACGCGCAGCAAATTCATAACGCCATGAAAAAAGGGTTAAGCTCGTCAGAATTTACCATGGTATATCAACCACAAGTTAATGTTTCAACTGGGAAGTTATTTGCAGTTGAGTCCTTAGTGCGTTGGCATTCGCATTCATTAAACCGCATGGTGTCACCCGCCGAGTTTATTCCTATTGCTGAATCTAATGGTTTAATGGTTTCACTCGGCGATAACATTATTCGCCAAGTATTTCGTCAAATTTCAAAGTGGAATAAACAAGGTGTTGAAGTGGCTTTAGTGAGCATTAATATTTCTCCTCAGCAACTTCTCGCAAATAACTTTTATGACAACTTACTCGTTAATATTCAGTATTTTGAGATCTCGCCAGTGCAAATAGAGCTGGAAATCACTGAAACATGCTTATTAGTCAACCCGAAAGAAACAATCGCATTACTTTATAAACTAAGCCAGCAGGGATTTTCTATTGCAATTGATGATTTTGGTACCGGCTATTCGTCGCTTGAGTATTTGAACTCGATGCCGTTACACAAACTAAAGATTGACCGAACTTTTATTGTTGATTTAGACAAGAAAGAAAAAAGTGCTGTATTAGTGAAAACTATTATTGCCATGGCTAATAACTTAGGTTTATCGGTGTTGGCTGAAGGTGTTGAAAGCCAAGAAGAGGCTGATACTTTACTTGCATTAGGTTGTGATAAAATTCAAGGCTATTTATATTCCAAGCCACTGATAGCAAAAGATTTAGAGGCTTATGTCGCTGAAAAATTATAAGTTTGTTACTTTAAAATTAGATATGAGTATGCATGTTATTAAATCTTCCTTTTTACAATCAATGTTTTTTTAGAAGAAGGAGGGGGCAGTTTTCAGCGGTAGACTTAAAAACTGATTAATTTCTGCAACTCTTCGTTTCGCTTTCCATTTACAGATTGATATTTACTCGTGATTATATTTCGCAAACATTAGCAATATTCTGCCAAAATACAGTAAAATACCCGTATCAGTAGCCATTTAGGTTAATTTCTACTCGATAAGTTGTAATGCCCTACATTGCAAAACTCAATCATTCATTAGTTACATGGAAATATAAATCATGCGAGTAGCAGTTACTCAGTTTGCCACCTCTTCAAATGTTCAAAAAAACTTAGCAACCTGTATTCGTATGATCGCTGAAGCTGCCACGTGTAAGCCATCGTTAATTGTTTTGCCTGAATATTCCAATACACAGCCTAACTGCGTTGACCATCATCAAGCATGGGAGCACGCACTAACTGTCGATGGTGATTTTTTGCAAGCTATTGCTGAGCAAGCGATAAAGCATGATTGTTACATTGTTATTAATGTGACCTTAAAAAAAGACACTTCTCAGTTGAAAAGCAACGCCAATATTAGCGTAACTAGTTGTTTATTTTCTCCACAGGGTGAGCTTATTCATCAAGCAGATAAGCAAGTACTAGCGGGGAGGGAGTGTGATTTTTTAACCGGTGATTCTGATGATGCTGAAGTAGCCACAACGACATTTGGAAAACTTGGTTTGTTGACTGATAGCGCTAATTTTAAAGAGGCGCGCACCTTAGCGTTAAGTGGCACGCAATTATTATGTCAGTCGTTGAGTACATTTGCGCTGGATGAAAGCAATTTACATGGTCCAACACGCGCGTGTGAAAATAAAGTGTTTTTAGCACAAGCTAATAAAATTGGCGCATTAACAGAAAATAACGGCAACGAGCATGAATATTTTAATGGCTCAGGCCAAAGCCAAATTGTTTCACCTACCGGCCTAGTGTTAGCAAAAATGGCAAGTACTGAAGAAGGCTATGTTTTTGCTGATATCGATTTGTCGGCATGCGATGACAGTAAAAAAATACGTCCTGATGGCACCAAGCTCAGTGAACAGCGCCGCCCTGAGCTTTATCAAAAACTAAGTGAGCAATTAAATACAGTAGTTGAAACTAATGAAGTGCCTGAAACGGCAAATACTGCAATATTTGCAACTTATAAGTCGAACGAAGAAGCGATTGAGGATGTTTGTCATTATATTGAAAACAATCTTAGTGACATTACTCAATTGCCTGAATTATTCTTTGTCGCTGATAAAAGCATCACCCATAATAGTGAGCAGTTAGCCGAAATAGAGCGCTTAAGTAAGCAACTTATTGTGCAAGTCAGCGCTATGTTGCGACCTTTTCAATATATTTGTACCAGCCTAGTATTTGATGGCACGCACCAAGCGGTGATCATCAGCGAGCAGGGCGTATTTGCTACACAGCAACAATTACATTTTTGCCAACGCTACTCATGGACAGCATTAGGCAATGACATAAACATTATCGAATTACCGTTAGAGCAAGGCAATATTAGCGTAGCCATGCTAACTGCCGACGATGCGAATATTCCTGAAATTGTTAATGCCGCAGCACTACAAAATATTCACTTATTGTTAGTACCCTTTGATATACAAGAGCCATGTGAAGTTGACTACAGTTTGCTCTCTCGTGCTGCTGAACATCGAATTTGTATTGTTGCTGCTAGCCGCGAAAAAAGCTTTAAGGCGGAACCTGTTGTTGATACTAGCTTGCAAAGCACAGGAAACAAGAAAAAGGTAAAAGCAAAAAAATCGATTGGCTTTATTGCTAACCTATCTAAAAACTTTGTTATGCCAACTATGAGCAACTCAGCAAAATTTGACGGTTATATCAACAAGCCTTTAGTTAAAAGTCAGCACGGAAAAATAACCAAAGCGTTGATTTTTCCTGTTGCTGCGTGTAATAAAATTTTGTAATAAATTTCAAATGGCTAAATTCACGAATAATAACGTGTCGACCATGGCTAATAATAGCCTCTTAGCTTACTGTATCTACAGAAAACCCTGCCATGTTCTCCTCCATTTTACTTAGGTAAATTAAATAGGGCATCTGTTTTATAAAAATTTTGGTGCGTAAGGCCAAATAAAACACGTCAAAATATCAAATTTTAACTCTCCGATCATACAGCAAACATAACTTAATCAATCACTATGGTGACTTGGATCACAATGCGCGATAGAGGATTCACATTGAACTGAACTAAAGGTCTCTCCGAAATCATATATTTATGATTATTTTAGGAATACTTCGCTGTTACATATAAACTCTCCAATTATTTTGAAAGTATCTTCCAATAGTTTAATTATCCAGTACACTCAAAAAAACGTTGCCAACACTAATGAGAATGATTATCATTTGGTTTTAGTTGTTTTTAATAAGGATATCTATGAAGAAGGTAATGGCTATTTGGACTATTGCTTTAGCTATTGTTTTGGCTATTGCTTTAAACGCTACCGCTTACGCTAAAAATCATGAAGTAAAGTTACTGACCAGTGATAGCGATGGTCAAACGATGATTATGTCACCAGGTTATTTAAAAGTAGCCGTTGGAGATACCGTCACTTTTATCCCGTCTGATGCTTCGCACAATGTTGAGTCAGTCTCAATTCCTGCCAAGGCAACAAAGTTTGCAAGCCCAATGGGGAAAAAAGTTAGTTATACCTTCAATGAAAATGGTGTCTACCTTTACAAATGCACACCGCACTTTGTGCTTGGTATGTTAGGTGTCATTCAAGTAGACGAAGCGAGCAACCTAGCACAAGTCAATAATGAGTGGTCAACGATTAGTGCGGGTATAGCAATGAATAAAGAGCGCGTAAGCGCATATCTTTCTCAGGTGAAATAGGGAAGGGCTATGGAGCACTCTCAATGGCAGTCATTACTTAAACTTGGTAATGAATGTTTTCAAAACAAACAGTTAAATCAAGCAGAAGCGTTTTACTGGCAGGCATATGATCTACTTAGTATAGCGTGTCATGACGAGCCACAATCGTCGGATGTGTTAATGGCGTGGATATGTGCTTGCCATAACTTAGCATCATTATACGAAACCTTTGGTAACTTGCATTTGTCGCTAAAGTTTTTAATGACACCGCATGAGTATTTGACCGCTGTGTCTGAGTCTAAGCACTTTAATGACGATATAAAGTTCACCGCCTTTAAAGGAATGAGTATTACCTTACCGGCGATTTTATTATTTAGCAAAAACCACAAAATTTGCGAAGGCTGCCGAGAACAATTGCCAACGCTACAAAAAATAATTGAGCAAGAAGGTAGCTCTATTCATTAACTAAAGCTGCTCACTGTCACATTAAAGTTTGATGGGTGAGCTGCTAACAAGGAAATACAATATGTATAAATTATTTGTGTTATTGATTGGCTTCGCTATATCAATGCAAAGCTTTGCGCATGGTGGGCATGATCATAGCGACCCGATGTCACCACTTATTCACTTACTTTGGGTAGCTCCAATGGTGATTGGTGCGGGGTTATTAATGACCTATATTAAACGCCGTTTTTTTGCTGAAAAGAAAAAAAATGCGGGAGTAAATGATGACAATATATAAAATTTTAACCATGCTGGATCGTAAAAAACCATTTAATCGTGCTTCTGCTCACTGTGATATTCCATGCAAAATTTATGATCCTATTACAGCGCAGTTAGCTGTATTAACCATGATTCGTATGGTCGATTTATTAGATGAATTAAAATCGAATGACGCGCTAAGCTTTGAACAGCAAGCGACATTTAATCGCTTACTAAATGAAAAAGAAGCCCATGGTAAGCAAGTTAAAAACAACATTGGCGTTATATGGGGCGATTATATTAAGCAGCCACAATTAGACAACCATCCAGAGCTGCATAAGTTGACACATGAAATTATGTTAGCAGCATCTTTTGCTAAGCAACATATAGACCGTGCAGCCACGTTAACCTTATTAGAAAAAGTTAATCAGTTTGCTGATATATTTTGGCAAACCAAAGGGGTTGCGACTTATCGCGCAGTATGCCCTTATCCGCCTGCTGAAAAATTGGTTTACCCTGACTTAAAAGCATGATGATACCGCGTGTTTGATGAGGAAATAATTGAGCATCGATTGATGCTCAATTACTCCATTTGAATGTTTTTTAATTGTTACCCAAATGGTTGACTAAACCTCTTATTAACAAGAGAAAAAATTCCTGTTCAAGTGCTTTGTATTAGATACCAATGTTAGACATATTATTAAACACTGTTAATAAAACACGAAACCTGTTTATAGCAAATAGGCATTAAAACGAATCATACCGTTATTTAAATAAGAGCCAGCAACCTGATGAACCTATCGTTGACATTTGTCCTTGCGAAGCAGTATTCCATTAAACTAAAAGCAATTTTACCGCATTATCGGCGCATGCTTTTACCCGTACTATTGTGTATTTTTTTGGTACAAGACCAAACGCGTGGTATTACCTTAAGTGTACTCTCTGATGCATTTTGGCAAGTTGCGGTGTTTGTTGCCATGACCTTAACTATTTATCATTTATTTGCCGATAAAATTAGCCATTTATATACGAATAGCAAAGGGGAAAAAAAGCCCTTTAGAGAAGTAGTAACCGCAAGTTTTATGGGCGTTTTACCGGGGTGTGGCGGTGCTATTGTTGTTATAACGCAATATGTTAGTGGGCAAATGAGTTTTGGTGCCGTTGCCGCGGTATTAACGTCAACTATGGGAGATGCCGCATTTTTGTTATTAGCTGCAGAGCCAATAACAGGGACTGGCATTGTTGTTTTGTGTTTTCTGGTCGGTGTTGTTTCAGGCAGCGTGGTAAATAAAATTCACGGCGCTGATTTTTTGCGAAATAGTATAGTGCCCACGAATAATAAGCCAAGCGTTGAAGAGGTTAAAAAAGCGCAGTCTAAACGGTTAAAATTTCAAGGGTTATTATGGCAATGGCTGATGATCCCCGGTGCTATTATTGGGTTACTCATTGCAGCACAGGTTGATATTGTCGCGTTATTTGATACCAGTGAATATGTAATTCAAATACTAGGAGCCTCTATTACCTTAGGGTTTATCTTTCTTTGGGCCGCAACGCTTGAAGTCACCAATTATGAATCGATAGTTTCTGAAGATAAAAAAGAGCGGCAAACGAAAATTTTTCAAAAAGTCGCACTTGATACCAACTTTGTTACGAGTTGGGTTGTTGTGGCATTTCTTCTATTTGAGCTCGTTATGCTATATGGCAACTTTCAAATAGAAACGCTATTTCAGCAGTTTGGCAGTGTTGCGCCTTTAGCTGGTGTAGTTATTGGTATGATCCCAGGCTGTGGCCCTCAAATTATTACCACGTCTTTATATTTGTCAGGCGGAATACCGTTATCGGCACAAATAGGTAATGCAATAAGTAATGATGGCGATGCGCTATTTCCTGCCATTGCGTTATCACCGCGCGTTGCTCTGGTTGCAACAATATATTCATCAATTCCTGCACTACTAGCCGCATATGGTTATTACTGGTTATTTGAGTAAAGCTAGTATGAAGTTGTTGGTATTGAAGCGTTAGAAGTAACTATGATTAATACGTTGATTTGTGCTAATTAACGTAACTAATTTAAATAATATGTGAGTGAAAAACGAATAGTGCTTGGTGAATGTTTATAGGTAATTTACGGCGTTATTTAACAAATAATTTTAGTTAGCTTAGGCTTATGTTGTATTGGTTACTGAGTAAATATCAGTAACCAATGCTTGTAGCTATAACGCAAAACCAACAACAAAAATTGCAGGTAAAGCAAAGCCTGCAATCACTAACAAACCTCGTAAACTTTTAATCCCTTTTTTACCTTTCACCATAAACAATGCTGATATTGCTAAATAAATAAGCATTGCAGCATAGAAATCAGAATAATATGTCCATGCGCTTTTAGCCTCATTTAGGTGCAAAGAATTGAAGCTTTTTAATAAGAATCGTGGTGATATTTTCTGTAAAATTACACTATTCTCGTCAGTGTCAATAATTAGAGTATGGTTTTGTTTGGTAAACAGTTTGTATTGCTTCGGTGACTGCCAAAATCTCGCTTTAATTTGAGCATCAATGTTAAGTTGTGTGAGTAACCATGCTTCAAAATTTTCAGTATCAATTTTTCCTTGAAGATCGTCAAGAAAGTGTTTTTCTTGCGTCACTTGATAGTTCGGGTTCCAGTCATCAACATGATTGAGCGCTATGCCTGATATGGCAAAAATTAATGTTAAGCCAATGCAAAAATAACCAATATCTCGGTGCAAACAGCGGTTTAACTTAAACCAATTTATTTTAATAGCCATTAGTCTGCAATAGTGACACCTGTTGGCGATATTTGGTAAACCGTAATAGCTTCTGTAACGGAATTTACATCGAACTCTTCTTGTTGCTCTTGTGCCGTGTAAGCTAAATATCTTTTAGACTGTGCCAAGCTAAGCGGCAACGCTTGCAGTTTTCCTGTTGCGTAGGCGGTTTTCCCCAATGCTGTCATTGGGAATACCATGTCACCATCTCGCACCTTAATGCGTAAGGTTTGAAACTTCTTGTCAGACGCTAATTCCATCCAGCAGCCTCGCTTTTTACACACTTTAACGATACTACCTTCAACGGTAATGGGAGTGTCTAAGAACTCATTAGGGAAGGCTAAAACTTCTGATATTTCGACGAGTTGTTTCATGTTCGCTCCGTCGCCAAATTTTTGCTCTGCGGCTTGGACATTTATTGCTGTGCAGAAAGCACTTAACAGTATGAAAGAGGAGATTTTAAGTCGTGACATTTTTGTTACCTTGTTGCGATTAAGTTAATTACAAAGTTAGTTAAAATTAGAATTTATTTGGCGCTGTTCAGGAAGTTTCATCCGTTATTTCGTACTAAATAGCTTGATTTAACTAATTTTTACCAGCGCATGATAATCTTTTATTTTATTTGTTGCAAATGAGAATTGTTAGCATTAAGATCCGCCTCGCATTTTTTAAGGAAGACATCATGAAACAAAATAGTGCTTTAATTTTACTAACTGCGACAGCATTAACTGCTTGTGGCGGTGGCTCAAGCAGCAATCAAGCGCCGGTTTTCGAACAGGCAAGTTACCAGTTAACAGCAACAGAAGATCAAGCAACAACAATAACAGTTGTTGCAACTGACAAAACAGCCGTTACATACGGTTTAGCAAATGCATCAGCCAATGCAACGATCGATATTAATAACTCAACAGGCGTCATTAATTACCAACCCAACCCTAATTTTAATGGTCAAGACAGCTTTCAAGTTAGCGCAACAGATGGTGATGAAACCGTTGCTGTCACGGTAAATGTTTCTGTTGAAGCCGTGAACGATATTCCAGAAGTTAATGCTACCGAGGTTTTAGTTTCTGGTGGTGAAACTAAAAAAGGCCTTATCACGGCAACAGATATTGATGGTGATGCCCTAAGTTTTTCAATAACCGCAACAACTAAAAATGGTGATTTAACCATTGATGCAATAACGGGTGAAGTTACCTATAAACCTCAGGCGTTAATTGATGTAAATGACAGCTTTACGATATTGATTAGCGATGGTAATGGCGGAGAGCTAACCAAAGAATTAACCATTAAGGCGAGTTTAGCCACTAATGCAGATAGATCATATTATTACTATGCCAATGAGCGTTCGCACTTAAAACAAGCTGAACAGCATATCACCTCGTTAAATAACGATATTAATCAAGGGCTAGTATTTAATAATTTAGCTGTTGGCTATGCGGAAGCGGGCTTAACTGAACAAGTGACACGATTAGTTAGTGAAGAGCAAATTGTTCGTGATGAAATGCGCGCACGTACGCTGTTAGACGTTTCATTTAAATATAATGCATTGGGTTTAGTCGAAAAATCCGATGAATATCGAACGTTGGCAAATACACTATACACCCAATATGTTGCCTCTAAAGGTATCACTACATTTGATAGTGATGATGCGATATTTTTTGATAATTTATCAAGATCTTATAAAGCTGCTGGTGATACAGACAAGTCTCTACAATCTTTAGGTATTTTGGATTTATTATTTGCCTCAGCACTTGATGACAACAGTACTACTAGTGCTTTACGTACTTTCTTTGTATATCAAAGACTAGTTACAGAATCGGTTGAAGATTGGCAAAGCAGCCAAAGTCAAGCTGACTATGATCTTGCTCACTCAATGGCTGTACGTTTGTATAATTATGCAAATTTGATTAGTCATCGTTTTGTTAGCAATGACCGTAATGGTAACGAAGGTATGCCGTACCATAGCGTAAAGCAAGTCGGGCTATCGTATGTTGTTGATATATTTATGGAGCTAAATGATTTTGATAATGCTAAAGAAGCACTACATGATATTTTAGCATTGCATGGTGTGGTGGGGATTGATGAAAACTACCCGCGTACAGCAGATGAATACGCACAAGTGACACGTGTTGAATATGAGTATGGCCTATACGGCTCAATAGACAGTTTTGTTGTGCTTTACCCTGATGCTGAATTAGAGCAATTTCTCGCTGGTTTTCCTGACGGCAGCTTTTGGGCAACAATTGCCGAAGAAGATGCTGCTGATGCCCTGTTAATGTCGCGTGTGCGAAATATGGCAGATAAAGATGCCGCACTTGAGCTTGTTATTGCTGAAAAAGATGCCAGTAACTTAAGAAATCATTTTACCAATTTAGTTGCTTATAATGGTAGCAGTCCCGGCGGCGCTATTTATTTGCGTAAGCAAGGTAACTATGCGGCCGCCGCCAAGTTTCTTGCTGAAAGTGTGCAAGTGCTAAATACTGAAGAATACTTAGCACAAAACCTTGATCAAGAGGCATTTGTTACCGGCCAAACTGGTTGTCAGATGGTGGTAGAAGAGTTTCTTGAGTTATATAGATTAACTGATGAGGTAAGTTATAAGGCACAAGCTCAAACCACTATTGATATCTGTATCAGTATTGCTAAGAATCATTATGCCGAAGGCACTGATGGTAGCGATGTTGAAATTTATGACGCTGTAAGAGCACAATCGCGGTTTTTGGCATTTACTAAACGCTTAGAGATTAGTGATCAACTCCCAACGCTTCTTGACAATATAGAAAGCAACATATCTAAAGTTAATCGTCAAGATTACGCAGAACTAATTAGTCAACTGCGAGGTGTTGGTATTGCATTAGCAACAGGCGGTCAGTTTATACAGGCGCAAGCATATTATGATCGTGCAATTGCACAATTAGCATTGCTTGAAAGTACTCAATTAGTTGAGGAAGTGGGTCAAGAAACGGCTGAATTTTTTAATTATGGTAGCAGAAGTGATTCTGATTATTCTGACTATCTTAATGCTATTGAAAAGCAAGCTGGCATTCTTACTGACTATCCTCAGATTAAAGAAGCAGCTTATGCTGCATGGAATAAAGTCATTGATGAGCGTTTAGCAGAACTTTCTGAAGGTGCAAATCAACAAAAATTAACCTACTTAGCTGGTTATGCAAATCAATATATGCGTTTAGGAGAGCATGATAAAGCGCTTGAACTTGCAAATGACGACGCACTAGGCGTAGTAGAAAAAGAATCCGTTATTACTGAAGTGGCAAATAGCTTGAGCATTCAAGATCACTTTAAACAAACCTTAGTGGCCAGTGTTGATACCGACGGCGACGGTAAAGCTAACTTCTTCCTTGGAGCAGCCACTGAAGACGATATTGCTAATGCTGGTATTTCACTTGATGAAGACAGCGATAATGACGGCGTTAATGACGAATTAGACGCTTATCCATTAGACGAAACCCAGCAATAAATGAAGCTTTATTCATTGTTAGGCATGGTCAGCATTTTGCTGGCCATGCCAATTGCCCACTCACAAACGCTAAATGTTAAAGACGTTACTTTAGACAATAAAGAAACGCCGACAGCAACTGTTAGCGCAAGTAACGATAAGGACATTGTTACCAATAAACCTAATACCTGTAATAAAAATGATGAAAATTGTGATGATATAGAGCATATCGAAGTTATTGGTAGGAATATCACACCGATATCAACCTCGGCAGAAGGGGTGTATACCCTAGATAAACAAATGCTCAGAGAATACTTATTTGGTAACGGTAATTTAAATGATGTGCTGGGTATTTTGCCCGGTGTGCAATTTGGTGAATCAGCCTATGCTGCAAACCAAGTTACCAAGATTAAACCGAGTGAAGTGTCTATTTCGGGCGCACAAGGTTATCAGTCCGGTTATCAAATTGATGGCGTGAGCAATAACTCGCGACTCAGTACTGGTGGTGGCCAAAGTGGCGCTAATTTAGCACATGACGTACCTGGACATAGCCAGGAAGCTTTCGTTAATGTGAAAATTTTAGACCAACTTGAAGTTTACGACAGTAATATTCCTGCTAAATATGGTCAATTTTCGGGTGGTTTAGTGTTAGCGAAAACACAAAGTGCTGGCAGTAAAACTCATTTTGGCTTTAGTTATCGTCAAACTGCGGATGAATTTGTTGAATATCACAAGTTTTATGCGCCTGATTTCGACGGCGGCGAAATACTTGATACCGCTACATTTAATAAGCAGGATTTTAACGCTTACTTATCTATGCCTTTAACTGACAACAGCGGTATTGTTGCTCAAGTTCAAGTATTAAAGTCTGAAGAGTCACTTAATCAGTTAGGTAACTTACGCTTACAAACACAAACTAATTATAACGCTTTGATAAAATATCACTATAGCGTTACTCCTGAAGATGAGTTGGTTTTTCGCTATTTAAACGCACCTTATCAAGGACAGTATTTTGATGTTAATGCCATTAATAGCGACTACGATGTTGATGGCGGCGGACAATCTATACTTGCGCAATGGCAGGCGGATCGTCAATGGGGCTATATGGACACCCAGTTTGATTGGCGCCAAAGTCAAAATAGCAAAGATACGGCTTCTGACTGGTTTATATGGGCAAATGCACCGGGTAAAAGTTGGGGCAATTATGATGGAGCTACCTCAAGTTTAGAGGGGGGCTATGGCGATATCGAGAAAACACAAAATACCTATAGCTTTAAACAAGACTACACCTTGCCAAATATTTTGCAGGGGTTGGGCGAACATGAGCTGTCATTTGGTTATCAACTTGAACATCAACAAACGGTTTTTGATCGTTTAGAAGATTCCGTGGTTTATAACGGCGCAATAATCTCACCTGACATTCATTGCAATGGCTATATTAACGATTGCATTGAAACAAGCTTTAGCAGGCCACTGGAAGAAATTGAAGCCGAGTTAGGGCGGCCGTTGGACTTGACCCAGCCAGCAGATTTTGCACTTTATCAAGATAATTTATTAACGACAGGACAATACTTTCAATTGCGACAAGTATCACCTAAGTCTCGCGCGCAAGCTGATATTGCATATTTTTCAATGTATTTAGAAGATGATATTAGCGTTGAAAATATACAACTTTCCGCGGGTGTTCGTTATGCCTTTAATGATTTTTTTAAAAATCATAATGTCGCGCCAAGATTGCGCTTAAGTTATGAATTTATTGATAATTACCAATTTATTGTTGGAGCTAACCGATATTATCAAAGTGATTTAGCTGATTATAAATTAAACCAAGCAATGCAACCTATACATAACGAAGTGCGTTCAACATTAAATAATCGCCCGCAGCAATGGCAGGCAGCATTGTTAACGAGCGGTTATAGGTATGAATACAATGACACGAAAACACCGTTTAGTGACGAGCTAACGGCGGCATACAGGCAGCCTTTGTTTGGTGGTACTGTTGAGCTTAAGTGGATTAACAGAGCCAACAAAGACGCAATTAATCGCATTAAAGGTTACAACGATAATGGTGAGGCAATTTTATATGCCGGTAACGATGGCTCTAGTGATTATAGACGTTGGTCATTGTCATGGATGGCGCAATACCAGAACCAACATGTTGAGTTTAACTTGTCACGGGCAAGTAATAAAACCAGTCGTAAAAACTTCGATGGTAACACCACCATTCCGGGTCAAAGTAATGGCGAAAACACTGAAACCTTAAATTATAGTTACGATGATAAAGAATTGGTGTTTTTGCGTACTGATGGGGTAAATGATAAAGGTGAATTTAAATCTAATTACACCTTGGTGACACGCCATGACATTAATCTAGAACGACAAGACGCTAATCGGCCAATTATCGCCAATGTTAGTTGGGCGGCCAATTGGCAAAACTGGCAATTGTCAGCATATGCACGATTTAATGGCAAGCAAGACGCCATCTATCCTACGGGCGAAGTTAATTCTATTAAAGAAGCCAACGCAATTTGTGATGGCTGCGCCCCAAATAAAAGAGAATACCCTGTTTATCGTTTATCAGAACGCCCCGCGTTTTGGTTATTAAGTGGTAGTGTTCGCTATAATTGGACCTTGTCTGATGATAGCAGCATTACCTTAAGTTTTGATGGTGAAAATTTATTGAATAAACGCACCTATCAAGTCAGCCCATTCACTACCGGCCTAGAATTAGGAAGACGGTTTTGGCTGGGCATAAGTTATGATCATTAGGAGATATTATGAGTATATTATTAGCAGCAACCGTTAGCTTAGGACAGTTTTGTTACAACGCAGATAACGATATAAACTCTGGTGAGTTTATGCGCTTAGCGAATTATTATCAGCCAGTATTAAAGCAAGCGATGGCGCGAAAACAGTCACAATGTTGGGCAGTAAAAGGTGATAAACAATTACAAGAAGCAAACCTTTTAGTCAGTATAGACTCCACAGGTAATACATTGACCCTTAAGCAATAGTTATGGCACTTAGCATTATTTTTGCTAGGAAGCCTAAATTAATAAAAACGGTACTATTGAGTACCGTTTTTGCTAGTTTTTCTAGTCATGCTGTTGATTTTGAGGTATTACGACAAATATACAGCCAACCAAGCCACCTTTGGCCTAAAGCCAATCTTGATGAGAGTGTGAGTGCTAAAGAATTAGGGCTTTTACCTAAGATTGTTTTCCCAAAAGATAACCCCTTTGAAGCCAATAAGTTCACATTGGGAAAGCGTTTATTTCATGATGGTGAATTATCGCGTTCAAAACAAATAGCCTGTGCAAGTTGTCATGATCGTGACTTAGGTTGGGGTGACGGTAAAAGCACATCATTTGGTCATAACCGACAGCGAGGAAGAAGGAATGCGCCAACCATTGAAAATGTTGCTTTTGGTGATACGTTTTTCTGGGATGGTCGAGCAAAAACATTAGAGCAACAAGCCTTAATGCCTATTCAAGACCCGTTGGAAATGAATTTCACATTGCCAGAGCTTGAAATGAGATTAGCACAACAGCCTGATTACGTTGCGCTTTTTAAATCTGCCTACGGCAATGAAGAAATAACATCGGAAAAAATTGCAATGGCACTCGCCACTTATCAAAGAACGCTGACTTCTCGCTTAAGTAAATTTGATCGGTTTTTATTAGCGTCGAAGCAAAAAACAGAAAAATTGCAGGGGATTTATCGTTCGGCAATGTCTGATAATGCTATTTGGGGCATGCATTTATTTCGCACGAAAGCACGATGCATGAATTGTCATTACGGGCCAACACTTTCAGATCAAAAATTTCATAATTTAGGACTCACTTATTATAAAAGAGAGTACCAAGATTTGGGACGCTATCAAAAAACTAAGATTCCCAGCGATGTTGGAAAGTTTAAAACACCTGGCTTGAGAGGCGTTTTAAATACAAAACCATGGATGCACAATGGCTTATTTGGTGATTTAACGGGATTGTTAAGCTTTTATAACGCTGGTGGTGTTCAGATAAAAAGAGATAAATTAGACCCTTTATCTCCTGAAACATCTACGCTACTCAAACCTCTTTCTTTAACGAATAAAGAGGTTAGTGCGCTTATTGAGTTTTTAGAAGCTGTAACCGCACCTCCCGCACTTGGCGCTAGTAGTCGTTAGCATTTGTTAAAAGTTATAACATTTCAGTAAACACTATTTACAATCTAAATACAAATCATTACCATTAGCATGGTGAGTTTTTACTCTATTCGTTCTTGTAGCTAAAAATCGTTGCAATTTTTGCAGTAGATAGTCTTGATAAGCCAGTTGTTGACTGATGTTCGCAAGATTAACTTCATGCGTTTCTGGCTATACATAAGGACTAACTCACATACATGAAACCAAAATCGCAATAGTAAGGTGGTTAGCTGAACGCTAATGGCTTTATAAAAATAATAAATACCAAGAGAATAACATGAAATATAACAAAGTCATGGCATGCCTAGCGCTAGCGGGTGCCGTATGTTCAACAAATGTATTAGCCGAAGACTTGCTAGATGATGCAATGGAAACCATCGTTGTTACCGGTCAAAAAATAGACCGCTCTTTAAAAGACACACCCAATAGTGTTGCAGTAATCACTAGCAATGAAATTGAAAAGTTAAATGTTCAAAATATCGCTGATATTTATAACGTTATTCCAAATGTTTCAGGCGATTTTAACCAAGGTTTTACTATTCGTGGCATTAACGCATTTAACGTATCAGGTGGTGGTAATAGCTTTTTAACGAGTATGTATTTAGATGGTGCACCATTACCATATCGTGTTGTTAGAAGTGGTGCGTTGTCAGTATGGGACTTATCACAAGTTGAAGTTTTCCGAGGTCCACAATCAACTTTGCAAGGACGTAATGCTCTTGCTGGTGCAATTATGTTGAGAACACAAGATCCAACATATGAATACTCAGCTAAAGGGAAAATTACGCTAGGTGAACATGGCCAACAAGAGTTTGCTTTTGCCGGTGGCGGTGCAATTATTGATGATATGTTAGCGTTCAGGCTTGCCATTGAAGACAAAGCATTAGATGGTGATATTGATAATATAACTCGCGGCGAAGAACAAAATGATGAAGACAATCAAACGATCCGTGCCAAGTTATTGTTTGAACCAACCGATGCGATAGACGCGTTATTAACCCTAACAAGTTCTGAAGCAGAATTTGGACCGCAATGGGCATTATTTAATTATGGTGAAAGCCCATTTGACCGAAAAGTATGGAATAACTCTCATATTTTTGAAAAAACGGATACTGATTTATACAACCTAGAAGTTTCATGGGAAATTAATGACCACTGGAGTTTCGACTCGGTAACGACCTATAGCGACTCTGAATATCGTTACAACTGGGACGGCGATATGACTGCTGTTCAAGTAGTTGAAGACAACCGTTATGTGAGAAATGACGAAACATTTAGTCAGGAATTTCGTTTTACCTATCAGTCAGACAACATTGAAGCGGTAACAGGTATTTATTTATCTAAACTTGAAGTTGATGATAAAGCGAGCGGCGAACGTTTCTTATCTTTTGCCGATTTAGGGTTACCACCATTAGAAGTGCTTTTAACCGCACCAGCAAGCGCAGGTGGTTTCGGCTTACCAGCAGAAGTAGCAGGGTTAGTGGTACCACTTTACCCTGATATTGACCCTGTAGTACTGGGTTTAAATTCTAGCATTGAACAAGAAGTGGAAACGTTTGCAGTATATGGTGATTTAACATGGAAAGTGAATGACCAATTCGACCTGTTAATGGGGTTAAGGTACGACGAAGAAAAGCAAAAAAATGGCTCTGAGTCACTTTATACGATCAATAATATTATGCCTGATCCTGCCCAACTTCCAGCACCACTAAACCAAGTGGTGGCAGGTATTAATGGTACATTAAATGGTATGGCTGAAAGAGCATCAGGTGTTGAACCTGTTGCCGATGCTGATTTTGACGCCTGGTTGCCAAAGTTAGGCGTTAGTTATCATGTTAATGAAGACATTACTTCAAGCTTTATTTACCAACGTGGTTACCGTTCGGGTGGTGTTGGTACTAATATCGCTAAACAAAATATTTATACCTACGACCCTGAATATACCGATAACTATGAATTGTCATTCCGCTCGGTATGGCAAGGCGGTAAATTAATGGTTAACACCAATGTGTTTTATACCCAATGGGAAGATCAACAAATAGCGATTCAACTTTCTTCAGCATCATTTGATAACGAGACAATTAATGCTGGTGAATCCAATATTAAAGGTTTTGAAACTGAAGTTTTCTACTACCCAACAGACGCACTTTCAATTACTGCTGGTATTGGCTTGTCAAAAACGGAATTCGACAAGTTTGACTACATTGTTCAGTCAACAGGCGAAACTAAAGATTTAGCTGGCAGATCGTTTGCTGATTCACCTGAATGGACGGCAAATATTGCGGTTAGTTATGACTTTGGTAATGGCTTTACCTCAGGTGTAAATGCTAATTACAAAGGCGATAGCCATACGTACTTAGATCCTGAAACATCACTTGATGATGCTAAATATGCTATCAACAGTGACCCAATGAATGATAGCCGCGTATTAATCAATGCTAATGCGGCGTATGAATGGGACAACTATCAAATACGTGTTGATGTGCGTAACTTGTTAGATGAAGAGTACATTACCGGTTATTTCTTTGAAGCTGACAGTTTAGATAATGCTGAAAGCTATGGGCAACATAACATTGGCCGTTCTCGACAGTTGAGTGTTTCTTTCTTGGCTGAATTTTAACGCGTAATTGAAAGTTGAATAATAAGGGCAGTGCAATTTGCTGTCCTTATATTTATTAGCAACACATGATTATATGGTGAGTTAACTTAGTGCTAAACCATGATGATGCAGCACAGAGTTTCGCTATCAACCGGATCAGAAATGCTTTTGTAAATGAGATAGCAGATGCAAAATAATGTCAAAATTCTTCTTGTAGAAGACGATAGAGAATTGAGCCATCAATTAACCGAGTGCCTGCAAGCTAAAGGGTATGAAGTTGAACAGTGCTTTGACGGTGAAACCGGTTTTGTGCGTGCAAGTAGTAATCAGCATCAGCTTATTTTGCTTGACGTAATGTTGCCAATTCGCGATGGCTTTTCTTTATTAAAGATGCTGCGAAAATCTCAGCAAACGCCGGTTATCATGGTGACAGCGAAAGGAGCAGAGCAAGAGAAAATTGAGGGTTTTAGCCAAGGTGCTGATGACTACGTTGCGAAGCCTTTCAATACCTCGGAGTTATTATTAAGAATAGAGGCACTATTAAGGCGCAGTTCACCAAATATTTTTGATGACAAGGTCAAGGTGCTGTCGATAGATAACCTGACACTTGATTCAAAATCGCATTCAGTGACGGTTGCAAACCAAGCGTTAGACTTTACACCGATTGAATTTAAGCTGCTTTGGCAGCTTTTTTTGCATAAAGGAGAAGTGTTAAGTAAAGCCTATTTATACCAACGAGTACTTAATCGAAGTATTGGCGCATACGATCGTAGTTTGGATATGCACCTGAGTAAAGTTCGTAAAAAACTTAATGCGGCAAATGGTTTAGGCGAGCGACTAAAAACCAGTCACGGTAAAGGGTATTGCTTCGTATGAGTCGACAGCTTTTTTGGAAAATGTGCCTAATTTTTGCCACCGGTGTTGTTGCCTTGTTTTATTTTATTAATCAATTAACCTCGAACACTGAAGAGGGAATGAGCATGCTGGCGCAGGAGCATCGCCAAGAAATTACGCAATGGGGACGGGTTGCTGAAACGCTATATAAAGCTGAAAATAAAGAGGGTTTAAAGCGTTTTATTAGCCAGTTAAAAGCACAAGAAAAAACTTGGGTAGCTGTTATCAGTTTTGATTATCAAGAAGAAGCGGGTGATGACTTATCACTAGTATATAAAGGCGAGCAAACTTTTGGGCGCAGTGTTGATTGGAAAATACATTTATACCTTGATTACAACCCGGTGATGGAAGTGTCGTTTACTGATATTAAAGCAAGTTTTCTTATACAACTGCCAGATCGAATGCGACCGGGTGCTTATTGGAGTTATATACGCATAGCGATGCAAATTATTATTCCCATTATTTTATTGGCACTACTGGCTTATTTGCTTTATCGCTACATTATGAAACCACTGTTGCAATTGCAGTCTGCTACTCAGCACTTCAGTGCCGGAAATTTCGATATTAGAGCACGTCAATTGATGGGAAACAGGAACGATGAATTTTCAGATTTAGCAGCGACGTTTGATGATATGGCGTGTCGTATCGGCGAACAAATTATTAGCCAGCGGCAGCTAATTGCAGATCTTTCTCATGAATTGAGAACACCGCTAACCCGACTAGATATTGCGGTAACAGCGGTAAATGAAGAACACAAATCAAATAATATCGAACGTATTGAACGAGAGTCTAGGCATATAAGAAGGCTCGTAGACGATACGCTAACACTAGCTTGGCTAGACAATGAAAAGCCAGAATTACAGCAAGAGTCAGTCGACTTAGTTGACTTACTTGATGTGCTTATTGATGACGCCAAGTATGAATTTCCAGATAGAAATATTGTCACTCAACTGCCTGATAGCGCAATTATAGCTAACTCTAGTCATAGAGCAGCAGGGCAGGCAATTGAAAACATTCTACGTAATGCGTTGCGCTACACTCCTGTTGAACAGTCAGTTGAAGTTAGTTTACAGGATAACGGCGAGTGCCATCAAATTAGCATCTTAGATAATGGACCAGGCGTGCCTGAAGCACTACTAACGGCAATATTTAAACCGTTTTTCCGTGTTGATAAGTCACGCGAACGTGCGGGGAATAGTTTTGGTTTGGGCCTTGCCTTAGCTAAAAGGCAGCTTGCAGCAATTCGAGGTTCAGTTACCGCCACTAATCGAGAGGGCGGCGGACTTGCCATGAACATCACCATACCGAAACTGTAGTTATAGTTGTTCCATTAAAAACAGAAGTAACGATGAGCATGTTTTGCTCAAGGCTGGTTTATAAACGCTTTATGCTTCGTTATTTATCTTGAAAAGGGAGTAACCATTTTCTTCAATCAATGCCTTGCCTAAAGGCGTTGTTAATTCCAGCTGAATCCTGCATTTTGAAGTGTCTTGGGTATATAACTTATTCGGCGTAGGCGCCAAATGTAAAGTTTGTAAATTTACTGTTATTAATTTTTATAAATGATAATAATTCGCATTCGTAAATTTCAATGTCATATTTATATAAAAACAGTAAAGGCCCCGTATGAAAGCACATCAATTTAACAAAGGTATTAAACCTTTGTCATTAGCAATACTTTTCGCACTCAGTGGACAACACGTAATTGCTGAAGAGAACTCATCAGAAAATAAAGATGAGTTTGAAACTATTGTGGTTGTTGGTAAAACAACAAATACCGTTATTACGCCAGATGAATTAGAAAAATATCAAGCAAATGACTTAGCTGACATCTTTCGGTTAGTGCCTTCAGTTTCTGTTGGTGGCTCACTTGGTATTGCCCAAAAAGTTTATATTCGCGGTATGGAAGACACTTTACTTAACGTGACTGTTGATGGCGCTCCACAAACAAGTACGCTATTTCATCATATCGGGCGACTTTCAATTGACCCTGATTTATTAAAAGAAGTTGAAGTACAAGCCGGTGCTGGTGAAGCAACAGCTGGTGCTGGTGCTATTGGTGGTGCTATTCGCTTTAAAACTAAAGATGTAAACGATATTTTAGATGACGACCAACGTTTTGGCGGTAGCTTAAAAGCTGGTTATTTTAGTAATGCAGGTTACAAGGTTAATGCCACACTTTACGGTCGTATTAATGATGACTGGGGTATATTGGCTTCATATGTACATACTGATCGCGACAACATGGAAGATGGCGATGGTAATGAAATTTCGGGTACAGATCCTGAGCAAAAACTAGCGTTTATAAAGCTAAGCGGCAATATTGGCGATGACCAAACGTTGAGCTTAAGTTATGAAAGCCGAGATGAAGATGGTGAATTTGTACAACGCCCTAACTGGCCTGAGTCTAGCTGGAACCCGCTTTATCCTTTGTCGGTTAAACGCGATACGCTTGTATTTAACCATACACTTTCCTTGAATACGTTAATAAATTTAGAAACGAGCATTTACAGCACAGAGGCAACCGTTGAGCAAAATATTTATGACAAGTGGGGCATTTACAAAGGTGAAGTGAAGTCTTTTGGTTTTGATATTCGTAACTCAAGTAGTTTAGGTGATCACAACCTGACTTACGGTATTGAATATCGAAAAGATGAAGTTAATGCTGGCGCACCGGGTGATAGCGGCGCAAAAGAAAAGGGCACTGTAAGTGGCGTGTACTTGCAAGATCACTGGCAAGCGACTGATGAACTATTAGTAAGCTTCGGGGTTCGTTACGATGAATATGAGTTAGACCTTGTAACATACGATGGTGAAGCTGACAGTGACGGCATAAGCCCTAATGTCGGTATCCAATATGACTTTAACGATAATTGGAAGTTAAACCTAGGTTATGCGCAAGCTATGCGTGGCAAAGAAGTAGGCGACACGTTTACGATTGAAGCTGGAGATGTATCGGTTGACCCGAAACTAAAAGCTGAAGAGGTCGAAAATACTGAAATTGGCTTAACTTACCATGACGAAAACTGGAATATTGTTGCCTCTGTTTATCAAAGTGATATTGATAATGTTATTTTAGATCAGCTGGGTAAAGGCACCTACTACGAGAATGTTGGTCAGCTAGAAACTGAAGGCTTTGAACTAAAAGTGGGTTATTGGTTTGATGATGTTCAAATTGTTGCCAACTATAGCAATAATGATGCGGAGCTAAATGGCAACAAAGTTGAAGGTTACGAGTACATAGGCTTGGCAAATGTTCGCGGCGATACATGGGGCTTAAATGTTAACTACATATTTTCAGATACTATTGAAATGGGTTGGAACTTTACCTACGTAGAAGACTTAAACAACATTGAAGTATTCCACAGATTGGTTGATATTGGTTGGGCTCCAACCACTACAACAATTGATAAAGATGGTTACAACGTGCACGATATTTATGTGCAATGGCAACCTAATGAAACATTAACGCTTAACGTAAGTGTTCAAAACTTGCTTGATGAAACTTATATCGACCATTCAAGTGTTGGTGATTATAACAACATCCCTGGTTTTGTAGGGGTTTCAGGGATAAATGAAGCAGGTCGTGATATTCGATTAGCTGTTTCGTATAACTTCTAATAAGTACGCATAAATTAAAAGCGATTTACATATTGCATGTAAATCGCTTTTGTTATTTTTAGGAGTTCATCATGAAAGCAAAAACAAGAATGTTGTGGATGAAGTTACACGCTTATTTTGCCTGTTTCTTTTTACCGATAACGTTAGTTTATATCACCACCGGCATGCTTTATTTCTTTGACATAAAGGGCGAAGTAAAGTCTGAAGTGGAGTACCTATTTCCTTTGCAGCAAGCATGGCCAGAAGATAAAGACGTTGCTAAGAAAATTGTTATTGATTATTTACAAGGCGACAAGTTCGTTGAGTTACCAGAAGACTATTATCTGTGGGAAGGGAAGCATGACTGGTATGGTCGCGAAAGAGAAGTTCTATTTAAGCCCACCGACGACGAAGGCGTTGTTGAAATTCACATTAAAGAGCATGACTTTTTAATGCAACTATTGATTGTTCACAAAGGTTTTGCCGGTATATTTTTCAAAGTATTTTCAATTATGTTCGGCTTAAGTTTGGCATTTAGTGTTATTAGTGGCGTGGTGATCACCTTACAGCTGCCACAGTTGAAGAAAGCGTCATTGCTGAGTATTGCTGCTGGTGGTTTGGTTTTACTTGTTGGCTTTATTTAACTATGCCATGAATTCTAATTACAAATGTTAATCGTTATCATTTGTAATCAGTGTTAATTGTATCTAAAATATAGTTAATTATTACGTGAAAATAATTAACTAAATAATAATCAAAAAAGAGCGTAGGTTTGATGACTGACATAAATAAAAATACTAGGGTAAGTGTTTTTACTGCTATTAAAAGCCGCAATGTTGCAGGTGTGCTAATGGCATTTATTACCTGTGTCATGCTAATTCCCGGTATGACAACTTATCTTCCTTTTAGTGCTGCAGACCAAATTGCTGTGCCAATACTGCTGTTTCCTTTTATATGGACAGCTTTGTGTGTTTACAGCTATTTAGCTGAAAAGGCTTGGCAGCCATGGGCACTAATGATCACATTGTCTTTAAGCCACGGCATTCTTTCTTATATTGCGCTGACAGGGTAGTTACATGAAAAGTAAAACAATTAAAAAGCTCTACACGCTGCACAGTTGGGTAGGCATTATTACTGGTATATTGTTGTTCGTTATTGCATTTACTGGTGCAGTATCTGTATTTGGTCGTCCAGAAATTAAGTTATGGGCTAACCCTGAAATACGTGCTTTAGCGCCAATTGATACCGTGAAAATAGAACAACTTGTTAACGATTACGCGACTAAAGTGCCTGAGCATTATAAAGAAGAAGTTTTGGTGTTTTTGCCTGCGGTTCGATCTTCAACTCGTCTGTTTATTATGTTTGAGTCTCATCATGGTGAGCCTCAAGAAGACACTGAATTAGTCGAAGGCGAAAAACCTAAGCATAACCCACCGGTTGCGACAATTTTTGAATTTGACCCCGTTACTTACGAGCTTGTTAGTGAAAAAACTGGCTTGGTTGAAGAGCTGTTTGCGAACAGCCAGTACGATATGTCGGAATTCATTGTTGGTTTCCATGCTGATTTGCATATGGGACGTCCCATTGGCTTATTAACCACAGGTATATTAGGCCTCACTATGATGTTGTCTATTGTGACTGGGGTATTTATTCATCGAAAAATTCTTGCGCAACTTTTCACTTTTAGACCGCGTAAGAGTTACAGTTTAATGCTTAATGACGGTCATAAAGCTATAGGTGTGTGGGGCTTATTGTTTAATTCAGCAATCGCATTTACGGGCGCATTTTTAGGATTAGCTATTGTGGTTTTAGTACCCGCAGCAGCGTTTGTTAGTTTTGGTGGTGATCAAGACAAGCTTATTGAAACCTTTACAGCCGTACCTGATCCTATCATTCAAAATATTGCCCAGCCTACGTCAATAGCTAGCGCTTTTGACCATGCTTTTACCATTGATGATGGTGTAAAAGTTAGTACCATGACGATAAAAGGTTATGGTGATGAAAGCGCCATGATGTATTTAAATGTTACCAGTGGCAACAGCATGGCTTCGCAAACAGCCGTTTATCATGGTGATGGTGAGTTTAAAGAAATCTATGGAAACTTTGGTCGCTTAGAAGGTTATTCTGGCGCAATATTAGACGTTATGTTTCCACTGCATTTTGGTAATTTTGGCGGTATTTTTGTCAAAGTTATTTGGGCAGTTTTAGGCTTAGGTACAGCATTGCTACCATTAACCGGTTTAATGTTGTGGTTAGAGCGCGGCGTAAATGCAGCTAACCCTAAATACAGTATGAAAACTTACCAACGATTTAACCGTTTAATTGTTGGCGGCTGTGGCGGAATTGTTGTGGCGACATTCTTACTTTTCCCTGCCAATGTTTTCCTCAAGTATATTTTAGTTGTGGATAATGTTGGCCCAGCGATTTGGTGGCCTTTCTTTGGCAGTTGGTTGTTCATTACATTATGGGCGTTTATTGCTAAATGTGAAAAACACTTTGCCAAGCAGCTAACGATACTTACCGCCGTTATTTTAATGACTATCTTACCGATTGACCTTGTGATTTCTGGTCGAGAAATGATAGGTAACTTTGCTTATGGTCATCAGGTTAGTTTAGGTATCGATGTAGCCTGTTTTGCTATGGGGCTTTATTTATTTAAGGTATTAAAGCAATTCGGAAAATTAAAGCAGGCCAAGCTAGATCCTACAACGACCAATATTACGGGTACGATTGCACAGGAGGGCGCGTAAATGATCATTACTGCCATTGTTCTGTCTTTAATTGCCGTTTACGTAATGCAAGATAACGGCGTGCTTACGCAAAATTTGTTGAAGAAAATATCGTCACTCATTTTGTTTGTGATGGCTTGTATCGTACTTAGTTTTGAATACGGCACCTTGCGAGGCGTGTTTGTTTTTATTGGCTTAGTGAGTGTGCTGGGCACGATATTAACCTTGCTTTTATACCGTCTACAAAACAATAAACAAATGTAATTAACATAACTTGAATTGATGCCAACCAAGTTTATTTTAGGTTGGCATTGCGACAGAAAATACCTATAGGAACGAAGATGAAAAAACATTTATTAACAATCGCTGGCCTTGTTTGTTTTACCACGAGTGTTGTGCACGCCGACGAAAAATATAGCCACTTTCCATCGTTAAAAGCGCCAACGACAAGCGCGGCTCTTTGCAATTTAGCAGCGTATAATCAAAAGCTACAAGCGATAGTTAACAAGAAAGAATTATCGCCTGAAGATATGGTTAAAGTGCATGAGTTAACCTATACACTGGAAAACGCAGTCATTAAATTACAGAAAGATTTAGAAACTATTGCAGTCGATCTTGAAAAAGTACATAAAGCCTCTGAACATTTAGATCAAAAAATCATTAAGGGTTCAGGGGACGAATATTTAATTGCTACGCAGTCAATTTTAGCTAGTAGCACCTGTAAGTAACTGCGAATATTTTTAATGTCAGCTGTGCTCGAAGAAAATGAACATCATATTGGTGATAATTGACATACAAATCAGGACTGTGTAATGCTAATAGTTAGCATTACTAGGCGAAATATCAACGGCAACTTAGATCTTGAAACAAACCTTAAGGTAACGAGTTGCTAATTTCGCTTTAAGATACATAACGAGCCGGTTTATGCATGTTGTCAGATTCGATTCAAGTAATTCGAAACACTGAATCAAGGTCAATCGCTTAAGATTTCTAGTGTTATCACGCTTGATGTGGTTAAATTTAGTCATAAGAAAAAATGGCTAAAAAGGCACTCATTTGTTCTATCTTTACCCAGCTAACAAAATGGAAAATTTGTTAGTGTTGCTCGATAAAATTCAGCAAATTTCTCCTCTTCCTGTTTTCGCTCAAGATACCGTTATTGTACAAAATGCTGGTATGCAACATTGGCTCAATATGTCGTTGGCAGAGCAGCGCGGTATTAGCATGAATATGCGCTATGCCTTGCCGTCACAATATTTGTGGAATTTGATCCGTAACTTAGCCAGTGACGAAGATGTGCCAGAACAGTCGCCATACTCGCGTGAAGTATTAGCCTGGCGTATCGATACTTTGCTGGCGTCGAATGAAGTGATCAATGATACAACTTACCAAGTGGCTAGTGACTATTGGCGTGTAAATCATGCAGGTAATGAACAAAGTGAAACTTGTCGCGAAAATCATAGCGAAGCCGAGCAATTAAAACGCTATCAATTGGCCTGTCAGTTAGCTGATTTATACGAACAATATTTAATATTCCGCCCTGAATGGATACACGCTTGGCATCAAGGCGAATTTGTCGCTTATGACCAAGCTGATGAGTGTGACACTGGCATACAAAGCAGTGCTATTTGGCAAGGTAAGCTTTGGCACTTGTTGGTTAGCGAACAACCTTATGATCCCCACGAACTGGTCGCGCTAGCGATTAGCAATCTGAGCAATATCGACTTAACTGATAAAACAAACCCCAGATCGAAATTATTACCGCAGCGTTTATCATTCTTCGGTATTAACGCTATGGCGCCATTATGGCTTGAGTTTATCAATGCCTTGAGTGAAAAAATAGACGTGCATTTCTTTCATTTAAACCCATGTTATGCCTATTGGGGCGATGTGGTGACTGAGAAACGTGCTATTGAAGCGTGGATAAAGGGCCAAGATTTTACCGTCGATGCTGATGACAACGAAAGCTTAACAGCAATGGAAAATTTGGCCGACATTAATCGCCAAGTGGGTAATCCGCTACTTGCCAATTTAGGCCAGCAAGGGCGAGAGTTTATGGCTTTGCTGTACCAATACAGTACCGTCAATATTGATGTTTTTGAATCAGCCGTTGAAGACATAAATGGCAAAGAAAGTGATAGTGCTCAAAACCTTGAAACTTCTTTTGAAGAAAAAACTACAGGTAATATTTTAGCGCGAGTACAGCAAGATATTCTGTCCTTGTCTGATGCTCGACATATCGAAGAAAAGGTCGAAAAAGAGGCCGAAGAAAAGGGCGAAGAAAAATCACCATTAATTGATGACTCAATTATCATCACTAGCGCTCACAGTGCCTTACGTGAAGTTCAAGGTTTGCATGACTGGTTATTGCATCAGTTTAATGATGATAAAAGCTTAACACCGAAAGACGTGCTGGTAATGTGTCCGCAAGTAGAGCAATACGCGCCCTATGTTAATGCCGTATTTACCCGTGGTTGGCAAGATATTGCAGACGAAGTACCGCCACTGCCTTGTTCTATTGCCGACAGGGTGAGTAAAGATGCTGAACCACTAGTTGCCGCTTTTGCCGAATTATTAAAGCTACCAGACAGCCGTTTTCAGGTTTCAAGTTTAATTGCTTTATTGCGCCTACCGGCCATGCAAAATCGTTTTGGTCTTAATTTAGAAGCTATTGAAAAAATTACCCATTGGCTTGAAGCCGCTTCAGTGCATTGGGGATTAGATAAAGCCCATAAACAACAAATACTAGCGCAAAGCCGAACGGCAGGAGATGATAAAACCCATTCAGCTAACGCCAATACAGCCAACGTTAGCTCAGTCAGCGATAGCTTTACGTGGCAGCAAGGCTTAACCCGTTTAATGCGTGGCTTTGCTTTTGGTGATCACAGTGTGATTTATCAAGATCAAATGCTGTTACCCAATATTGAAGGTAGCGACAGCGAATTGCTCGGTAAGTTAATGCTGATTATTGAGCAATTGCAATTATCGGCCATAAGCATGTCAAAAGCGCGTAGTGCCACTCAATGGCAGCAGTTTTTATTCGATTTATTACAACAATTGTTTGAAGACGAAAATGACAATGGCTTGAGCATTGTGCGCACAGCCACAGAGTCGTTGGTGGAATATTGTCAGCATGCCGGTTACGACAGCGATATTAGCTTGCCTGTTATTCGCGATTATTTAAATGCTCACTTTAGTCAGCCCGATCCCGGCCGTCAGTTTATGGTCGGGCAAGTAACGTTTTGTTCTATGCTACCTATGCGTAGTATTCCGTTTAAAATCATAGCGGTATTAGGTTTGAACGATGGTGAGTTTCCGCGTCAACGTCAACCGCTAAGTTTTGATTTAATGTCGACAACACCTGCGCAATTGGGTGATAGATCACGCCGTGGAGATGACAGATACCTATTCTTAGAAGCGATTATTTCTGCCAGACGGGCATTATATTTAAGCTTCCAAGGCCGAAATATTAAAAATAACAAAGAACGTCAACCGTCATTAGTACTAAAAGAATTAATGGAATACCTAGCGCGAGGTTACGGCTGGCGCTTGCTTGGCTTAAATGAAGGCCTGAATGAAAGTACAGATGAAGAGTCAGGTGAAGCGTTAGCTGAACACATTAGGCAGTTACCGATGCAGGCGTTTAGTGAACAAAACTACCTTGGCCGTTATGCAAGTTTTGACGCCAACTGGTTAAATTTAAAACGAGCAAACACAGCGCAAGAAACTGATGCCACGTTGAACTTGCCTGAAGATAATGAGCTAACCGACAGTGCAGTAGTTGGTAGTGCTGCAGTTGATAACGCATCAGCAAGCGACATTATTCGTTTTTATCAGCATCCAGCCCGTTACTATGGCCAGCGCTCACTTTACTTATATTTAGAGCAACACAATACCCTGATTAATGATATTGAGCCTTTTGTCCCCGACAGGCTTGATAGTTACCTTTTAAGACAAGACTTACTCAATTATTATTTGTCGCCAAGGCAAAGTAAGCAAAGCTGTGAAGATATTTTACTAACGGCAAAACTTTCAGGAAACCTACCTGATTTACCGACCACTGATGATTTAATTCAAGGCTGGAAAAAAGACAGCGAAGACTTTAGTCACTTCATTCTTAACGAGGTAGCCGCGAATGAAGTCGCTAGCGTAGAATCAAGTGCAGAAATAGCCATTGAACCGATAGATTGCAGTATTACTGTCGATTTAAGCGCAAGCAACACGCAGGTTTTTGATACGAATTTATATTCTGACGCTGAGTTAGAGACCTTAAAAACTGTGCTTCCCAAAAGTGTCTCCGTTAATACTAAATTGCTTATTATTGCCGGTAAGTGTGTGTTTTATCGCAGCAGCAGTGCGAAAGCGAAAGACTTATTCACCTTGTACTTACATCAACTTATTTTGCAAGTTGCTCAAGCGGATGAGTCACAAACACATGCCGATGTTTTAGGCACGGTAGTTTCAAGCCATGGTTATTATTTTGATACTAAAACGCAAAAGCCAAGCGAGTTTTATTTCAGCGATATTGTTGATGCCAAACTACAATTGCAGCGTTTAATTGCAACCTTTTATTTAGGTCAGCATCAGCCGTTGTTACTTAATGGTGATATTGTCGAAAAAATTAGAAAAAGCAAAGTTTTTGAACAGCCACAATTTGAACAGTTTTGGTCAGACAGCAACACCTTCCAAGCCTTTGGTGAAGATGCTTACATGCAATACTTTTGGCCAACATGTCCACACTATGATGAAATTTCGCGTAAGTTGCTCAGCTTATACCAACCTATGTTAGACGCCTTACAAGTGGTTAAGTCTTCAGTGAAGAAAGGAGCTAAGTAATGAATAATGTAATGAAAAACTTAAATGCTAGTTCTATCGCACTGCAAGGCAAACACCTGATTGAAGCCAGTGCCGGTACGGGGAAAACTCATAACATTACTCGAATATTTCTGCGTTTATTACTGGAGCGGGCATTATCCATAGAGCAAATATTGGTGATGACGTTTACCAAAGATGCCACGGAAGAAATTCGTGGCCGCATTGATGATTTTATCCGAGAAAGCCTACATAACTGGGATGATCTCATTATTGCTGATGAGTATTTTATCGCGCTTAGTCAAAACCTTGCAGTAAAAGGCATAGGTAGTGCAGAAGTAAAAGCACGCTTAACACAGGCATTACTGTACATAGATGAAGCGGCAATTTTCACCATTCATGGTTTTTGTAAACGAGTTTTAAACCAGTATGCCTTTGCCAGTGGCGTGAGCTTTAATGCGCAAATGGAAACCGACACTCAAGATATTACCTTAGAAGCTTGCCAAGATTGGTACCGTGTTCTTGCACTAGGAACAGACACATCAGTAACGGATGAAACTAAAACAAGCCATTCAGACTTTAATTTAGTGACCGAATTTTGGCCTGAGCCCAATAGTTTTATTAGCCAATTCTCGAAAGCACTCAATGGTCACAACGCCTTAAATGTGCAAGCGCCAGAAAATATTAGTGTCGAATTTAAAAGCTTGGTTGAACAAGCCATTGCCAGCTTAAATCAACATAAAGACATGCTAACTGTATCGCTAATTGATGTTAAAAAAGGCGCAGAGCGAGAAAAACGCCAGCAAGAACTAGACTTACTGTTATCGTGGTTAGCGGAGCTTTCCGCTGATGTTGAAGGTCAGCACAGCAAAATGCCTGACGCCTTTATTGATGGCAGACGTTTTGCCCGTTCAAAAGTTAAAAGTGAATTAGTAGAAATATTTAGCTTTGTTAATGCGGTAAAGAAACAGCATCCGGCATTGGCCAAACACATTAATCGTGCAAAAGCCTTGTTAATCGTCAGAGCTGGTATTTACCAAATTCGCGAACAAATTATCCGTAAAAAGCTGCAAGCGAATGTTTTGGGTTTTGACGACCTGATTACCACGTTGAATAATTGCCTTACTAACGAAAAGCTAAATGAACAGTCAGGTGAAAAAGATCAAGCGCTCGCGAATAGTATTTTCAGCCAATTTCCAGTGGCACTGATTGATGAATTTCAAGATACCGATCCACAGCAATTTTCGATATTAAAAGCGATTTATTACCACCAAGCACAAAGCGCTTTGTATATGATTGGTGACCCGAAGCAAGCGATTTATGGTTTTCGCGGGGGTGATATATTTGCTTATTTATCGGCGCGTGACGATTGCGATTATCAATGGTTAATGGATACCAACTGGCGTTCAAGTGCCGCGATGATCACTGGCTACAATCGTTTGTTTTATGGCAATAATTTATCAGAAAAAGCTAATGACGTTTTTGGCTATAACATTCCATATCTACCTGTTAATGCATCGCCTAAAGCGGCAGGTAAAGTCTTTCCAGATAAAGAGTTTAATGCGCTACAGTTTGTGCATTTTAATGTCGAACAAGAAAGTAAAAGCGGTAAAGATAAAGCGGCTAAACAAAGCTATCGTGCCAATATGGCTAGCTGGTGTGCCAACGAAATAGTGCGCTTGTTAGCTAGCCCTGAATTATCAATTGCCAGTGGCGATATTGCGTTATTAGTACGTGACGGCGCTGAAGCGGCGAACATTAAGCAAGCATTGAATGATTGTGGTTTAGCCAGTGTTTTTATGAGTAATAGGGCCAACTTATTGCAAAGTGAACAAACTAAGCAGTTGCTTCAAGTGCTACAAGGCATTTTGTTTTTAGAAAACGACCGCTTATATACCGCTGCATTAGCTAGCCCGTTAATGGGCTTTAATCGTGAAAAGCTAATGCAATTACAGCACGACGAACAACAATGGCAGCAGCTAAAAATTAGCTTTGAAAAGTTACGTAACGAATGGCAATTTAAAGGCTTTATCAGCATGGCCTTGCAGCTAATGCATCAGCACTTTCATATCGATGTTGAAGCGCATGACAACAGTAAAGCCGACCGAGCCTTAACCAACTTGCTGCATTTATTTGAGCTTTTGCAAAGTGCTAGCCAGCGCCATCGTCAACCGCAAGAATTATTGTTTTGGTTTGAACAACAAAGTCAGGTTGATAACCCTGAAGTTGAAGCCGAGCTGCGTTTAGAAAGCGATGAAAACTTAATTCGAATTATTACCCAGCATGGCTCAAAGGGCATGGAATATCCGGTAGTTTTTGTACCATTTGCCACGCGTCATAAAGACCCACTTAAGTTTGGTAATAAAAATGTTAGTTTAATTGAATTTCATGATAAAAATGGCGTGTTGCAACATAGCCTTGATGGTAATGAAGAAGCTAAGGCTGGCATGGCGGCAGAAGCTTATGCTGAAGCCATTCGTCTATTGTATGTTGCGGTTACTCGTGCTGAAAAACGTTGCTATATTTTAAGTACCGCGTTTGAACATTTTGATAAATCGCCACTGGGTAAAACCTTAAAATGGTCGGCTGAGACTGATATCGCTGCTGGTTTAACGCAATTAGCACAAGACAACCCTAACGAAATTGCCGTAGAAGTTTTAGATAACTACATGGGCGATGCTGAAGCTCAACTACAAGCTGCAAATGAGGTGAAAACTAAAAGTGAATCGCTAGCCAGTGTTGCGCAATTTAATGGCAAAATTGAACGTGATTGGTGGCTAAGCTCATTCTCCGCATTAAGCAAAAACTTACGCCATAACGGGGTATCAGCGCCAGATCGTGATAATCAAGAAACTTCACCTGTCTCGAACGAATTGGATTGTGGCAATAGTGCAATTGTGGAGAACCGCAATGAATTACGTTTCACCTTAACCAAGGGCGCGCAAACGGGTAATTTATTACATGACATTTTAGAGCACACCGACTTTACAGCGCCAGATTGGCAAAAAAGTTGTCATTGGCCATTGCTTAAATATGGCGTCATTGATGTTGGAGAGGGTAATTTATCAACGCAAGCGAACGGTGAAGAGCTGCTAGTTCAGTGGCTAGAAGAAGTATTACAAACGCCATTTACCGGTAATCATCATTTATCGTTAGCGCAGCTTGAGCAACAAGACACCTTGCGTGAAACTGAATTTTACTACCCAATGCAATCGGCAAGTAGCGGGCAGTTAACAAAACTGTTGACCGAGCATCGTAATAATTACGCAGCGCCGAATAACGATGCGAATGTACGGAAAAACCAACGAGTACATTTACCGTCTTATCAACAGTTAAAAGGTATGATGCATGGTTTTATCGATTTAGTCTTTCAAGCAGACGGTAAGTTTTATGTTTGTGATTACAAGTCGAGCCATTTAGGTGCGCAATATAGCGATTATAACCATGACGCGATGCGAGAAAATATTGAGAAGAGTCATTATGACTTACAATATCTTATTTATTCATTAGCGCTGCATCGACATCTTAAATATGCCATGGCAGATTACGATCCTAAGCTGCATTTTGGCGGTGTTTATTATTTTTATTTACGTGGCATGAGCGATAAACCAGAGCATCGAGACTGTGGCGTTTACTATCGTCAAATTTCACTAACAGAATTACAGCAACTTGATGATATTTTTGCAGGAGAAAGCACAAATGCCTGAACTAGCCGCTAATACCACAGCTGCCGATACTGGCATTAATCATACAGGTATTAATCACACTGATATGAATAAAACACAGGTATATTCATCATTTAGTCATGCAGCAAAAAACTTAGCAGGTTTAGTTGCTGTCGATTACTTTTTTGCGAAAGAAATCATTCAATGCTTTCCGTTAACGGCGCTATCATCAACGTCGTCAAGCCAACAACAGTGCTTTCATTTACTTGTTGCGCTTAGTGCTAGCTTGCGTGATGGTCATAGCTGTTTACCGCTAGATGCAGTGGCGAATAAACGCTTATTTGTTGACTTAGTTCGCCAACAAATAAGCCAAGCACCTTTTGACTTAGCAGAGCAAGAACAACCAGCAATTAACAATGGCTTTTTGTTTGAAAGTACCACGGTATTAACTGCGTTACTTGAACAATTACCCTTGGGCGAAGATGCACAACAACCAATCGTATTTAACAATGGCCGTTTGTATTTACGACGTTATTATCAGTTTGAACAAGAGCTGAAACAAGCGGTTGCCGCACGTAGAACCATCAAGCCAATGTCTGAGCCTCAGGCACAAGAACAAGTAAGCTTGATTAAAGATATTATCGCTAAGCTGTTTCCTGATTCCGTTAACAGCGACTCGAATGCAAGCATAACTGAAGACATTGACTGGCAAGCACTTGCTGTCGCTAATGCCATTAACAAAGACTTTGCTATTATTGCCGGCGGGCCAGGTACGGGTAAAACCTATACCGTTACTAAATTATTAGCGGCGTTGCTGATGTTATCGTTAAGTACTAAAGGCGATGAACCAACGCCAAGAATTTCATTAGTTGCACCAACCGGTAAAGCGGCACAGCGTTTATCAGAATCGATTATTAATGCCGTACAAGGTTTTCGCGGTAGCATTGATGATGATGTTTTAGACCTTATCCCAGAAAGCGCACAAACCTTGCATCGTTTACTCGGCGTTATTCCTGAGCAAGTAAACTTCCGTCATCATCAAGACAATTTACTTGCGGTTGATATTTTGTTGATTGATGAAGTCTCTATGGTTGATTTACCTATGATGACGCGGATTTTTCGTGCCTTACCTGCCCATACAAAAGTTATTTTACTAGGGGATGCTGACCAATTACCTTCGGTTGCTGTTGGTAGTGTGTTGGCTGACTTTGCGCCACGTCCTCACCCCGGCTTTAGTGCTATTAACCATCAATACTTAACGCAGGTTACTGGCTTTGAAAGCCTAGCTAAACAAGCTGAATTTGCAGAGCAAAGCGCGGGGAAAAATTCAGAACAATGCCTAAAGCATTACAGCGTGGCTGATTGCGTAACCTTTTTAATGAAAAGCCGACGATTTGACGGTAAAGGCGGTATAGGTCGAATCGCTAATTATGTTATCAAAGGGCAATATAAAGAAAGTTGGCAATTACTAAAAGAAAGTAGTGAAGTAACAAGTAACGAGATAGACAGCGAACAGAAACAATTAACCTTGCTAAATGGCTCTGTAGAAGCTTGGTTAGCACCGTTAGTTAGCCAGTACTATCAACCACTGAGCGAATGTAAAAATATCGCTGATGCTTTTGATTTGTTAGCTAAGTTTAGAATTTTATCGTCAACGCGCAAAGGCCCACAAGGTGTTGAAAGCTTGAATGCTTTGGTGATAGAAATACTACGGAATAAAAAAGTTATCCCTTACAAAAATTTTGCAGCAAGTAGTGATTTGTATACGACACAACCGATTATGATCAGTGAAAATGATTATCGCTTGGGCGTTTACAACGGTGATATCGGCTTGTTATGGCGTAATAGCCAAGGCCATTTAATGGCGGTATTTGAAAATGCTTCAGGAGAGTATGACTGGATCATGCCATCGCGTTTACCTAAATTTGAAACCGTATATGCCATGACGATACATAAAACCCAAGGCAGCGAGTTTGATCACGTTGCTATGGTACTCCCTGAGCAAAAAGACAATAAACTATTATCCCGTGAATTATTATATACTGGCATCACCCGAGCCAAGTCAAAGCTAAGTATCGCTAGCGCTGAAGGTATTTGGCAAAGTGGTGTTAGCCAGCAAGTGATACGCTATTCAGGGCTCGCCTTAGACTAAACACCGAAACATTATCGTCGTAAATAATAAGTAATTTTTTAGCAGTAATTAAGAGAATTTAGCATAATCATGATTTTAAAAGACATTGAAAAAGCCATTTACCGTAAACGCCTTAATATCGTTATTGTAAGTTTTATCGCCAGTTTATTAGTTTTATCGCTAGCTTATGGGCAAGGATTAATCGCTTTGTTTGCTGACAGCGTTAATATGCCCGTACCAGTAGCACCTGTAACCGAAGCTGCTGTTGAGTTATCGCCTGCAGCAGCACCAGAAAATAACTTTAAACTTAACTTTTTCGGCGTATTAATGGCATTGTTAACGTGTGTATTTGCTTTACATCGCTTAAAAACTAGCGAGTTTTTTACTGAGGTTTATTATGTTTGGCAAGTAAAGCAACAACAAAATTATATCTACCGTAAATTGAAAAAAATCAAAGCGGCTGCTAAAAATGATGATGTTGATGCATTAATTATTTTGAATTTTTACTATGCGAGTTTAAAACAAATCTACGTTTTAGATGACAATACCTTAACAATGTCTAAGCTCAATAAAGATATAGCTGAATTAGATGCGCAAATTCAAAGCAAACAATTAACTATTTCAACTGAACAATATCAACAAGCAATGTTGGCTGCCTACTAACTTTATTAGTGAGATGATTTATTAGCAAAAATGCTTCATTAATTTGTCGGTGTTAGTATGCTTTACATTACTAAATGCAAAAAATAAGGAATATGCAATGATAGGTTACGTTACTTTAGGTACCAATGATTTAGACAGAGCTGTAGCATTTTATGATGAATTATTTGCCACAATAGGTGCAGGTCGTTTTTTTGAAACTGAGCAATTTGTTGCGTGGTCAAAAGGGCCAGATCAAGCTGGTATTTCTGTTACCAAACCTGCCGATGGCCAACCAGCTACCGTAGGTAATGGCGTTATGGTTGCTATCCAAATGAATTCTACTGATGAAGTTGATGCCTTTTACCAAAAAGCACTTGAACTTGGCGCTACCTGTGAAGGTTCAGCAGGACCGCGTGGTGAAATGACAGGTTTTTATGCGGGCTACTTCAGAGACTTAGACGGCAATAAACTTAATGCGTTTTATTTAGACATGCCAGGTGCTTAACGTTAGTATCAGTGGTATAACTTGAGTGTAATTTGTTAGCTATCAAGCTCAGCTATAATTCATCTTGATTAGCCTTGAGCTTGTGCTTTAAAGCGTAATGATGAAGTTAATTCTCAAAGCTAATATCTAAAATAATAAAGGAAAATATCCAACGAATGAAGAAGTTAAAAAACGAAAGTGAACTATTAAAAAAAGCCATTGTTATTGGTGAAGGTTACGCAAAAAATCGTGGTTATAAAGGCTTTTCAGCTACCAATGCAGCGAAAGAGAAAATAGAAGCTTTATATCGTTTACTGGTAAATGATAAACTTATTCAGCCTTTACCAAAAGACGGTGAAGATTTAGCAAGCATGAAGCACAAATTAGCTTTATGGATTGCAAAACAATTACCTGCTGATCACCCTTTACTTAAATAAGCTAAGTAATTTCGATAGGTCAGTATTGGTTATTATACCAATTGAATCGGCGTAATAAGCCGATTCAATTTCCCAATTTGTAATAGCTAAATACAAGTAAGCTAAACACAAATTAAGTTAAATACATGCAAACAAAAGAAGCAAACCTGTTCTATGAATCGTAAAAAGAAAATCAATCAAGTCTTAAAAGCCAAGGTTAAAAAGATGAATGCTAAACAGCAAAAATCTAATAAGCCTAAGTATGTCTCTAAGGCTGAACGCGCTGCTATTGCAGCGAAAGAAGCTCAAGAAAACGCAACAGAGTCGAATGAAACTAGGTCGAACGAAACCGAATCGAGCACAACAGAAGCCAGTTCTGAAGCTACTTCAGTAGAAGGCTAAAGGTTTCAATGGTACTGAAAATACAAGTAGGGCGGTTTTATGAAAATTGATAACAATCAAGTAAAAAAAATCGTCATATTTGGCAACTCGGCATCAGGTAAATCTAGCCTAGCCAAAAAACTTGCTTTAACACAGCAACTAGCCCATCTAGATTTAGACACCTTGGCTTGGCTTCCGCCATCAGCATCGAAGTCAGCACTAGTATTACCACCACAACGTCAAAGCATTGCTGTATCAATTGCTGAAATTAATGTCTTCATCAACCAGAATCAAAGTTGGGTGATAGAAGGCTGTTACAGTGATTTGTTAACGCATACGCTAGCGGAATGTAGCGAAGTTGTTTTTATGAATCTTGCTGTTGAACTGTGTATCGAAAATGCAAAAAAACGTCCTTGGGAACCTCATAAATACGAGAGCAAAACAGCGCAAGATGCTAATTTAACTATGCTAATAGATTGGATTGCACAATATGATCAGCGCACTGACACCTTTTCAAAGTCAGCACACCAAAAATTATTTGATGAATTCACCGGTAAGAAAACACAAGTTAAAAACAACCAGCAGTTGTAATTTACAGTCCTAAATTAAGTCACACTTTACTCTTTCAGGCCTACGATTTATTCCCATATGATAATTAACTGTTAGCTAATAGCAGCGATTTTCAGTGCGCCATCATTAAGAATTAAGCTGAATGTAGAATTTTCCATGTTATGTACATTGACATCACTTGATACTCAAAATGATACGATGTAACATATCATTTTTAATTGAGTGTAAATGAATAAAAATGAAAAATAAAAAAGATCTTTTAGGAATTGCCTGCTCTGGGCTTTGCATGGTTCATTGCTTAGCCTTGCCCGTTTTTGCTGCTGTAGGTATTTCATCAACAGGGCTTATCTACCTTTTTAGTGAATCCACACACTTTTGGTTAAATATTTTAATGATATCTATCGCTGTATGGGTTTTTCCTAGTGGCTGGCGAGCTCATAAATCGGTAATACCAAGCTTGCTGGCACTTGTAGGAGTTGGCTTAATGATTATGGCGACGAAAGCACCAGAAAATGATGAGTTTTATTGGGTAATGACGTCAGGTGTCAGTTTTATTATTGGCCACTTGATCAACCGACACTTACTTACGATTAAGAAAATTTTATGATATTTGCGCAGGAAAGCTCGGATAACTTCAATAAGTTTATATGGCTGTCGAGCATAGATTTACCTAAGTCATTAGACGTGTTAAGCACAGTATAAAATACTGTGCTTAACTTATGATGAGTAGTCAATGAAGAAAGCAAACTTAATCGAAATATAGACACTCAGTAAAAATGAATAGTGGCAGAATTTTCGGTCAATAAAGAAGGTTTATTGATTGAAATGTAACGCTCTAAAAATACCAACATAACTAATCCTCAACCTTTCGTGCTTTATATCATTAATCGCTAGGTTTTATCGAATATCTATCTAATTAGCACCTAACAATACCGAACTTAAGTTTAAAAAAGAGGAACTGTACAAACAGCAATGATATGATATATCAGTAAGATGAATTAGATGATTATCAAACTACTAGCGCAAGGTTAAACCTTCAGGGGCTATAAAATAGTAAGTAAAGCCTTAAACAGTTTGATAAACAGAATAGGGTATTGGAGATAGTGCGATGAAAGAACAACAATTAAATAAAGTATTGGGTAAAGCACAAGACATTTGTAATCATTCCGGTGGGCGCTTAACAAGTAAGCGTAAAGGAATTTTAGAGTTAATGTTACTTTCCAATGTTCCTTTGTCAGCTTATGAAGTAACTGATAAATATAATAAAAGCACTGGTTCTTCTATGGCAGCAATGTCGGTTTATCGGATACTCGATTTTCTAGAAACTGAACAATTAGTTCATAAACTCAGCTCAACCAATAAGTACGTTGCTTGCTCACATATTGCTTGTAGCCATACCCATGAAATACCACAATTTCTTATTTGTGGAAAATGCCAAAGTGTTAAAGAAATCGCCATCGCTAAACGCATTGCTGATGAATTAGAACAGGAAGTCGCTAACGCAGGTTATAAGCTGGTTAATTCACAATTAGAATTACAATGTATATGCGAGAAGTGTTCATAAATGTAGCGCTAATAAGTATTAACTCCATTCAGCAAACAAGCCTGATATAACGCATTGCTCAAGGCTAGTTTATAAAGCGCAAGTAACCACCTTGAGTAAGACCTTAGGTTGATCTGTTGAAGAATATATTTTAAAAACTCAACAGATTTGCCCTCTACTAATTTAAATATTCCATCTGCTAAAAATACTTTACCCACTGCATATTGGTAGCGCGTTTAAACTCACTAAACTTTTTACTCGGCCAATATAAAAGTAAAATGAGTCCAGCTGAGAATAGCCAAACTTGTCCAACGTGATTAAAAGCGAGGTATCCTTGCTGAGGGTTACCATAAAAGGTATTCGGCCCCCAAATTTGATAAGCAATAAAGTAACAAACAAGCAAAGCGTAAAGATGTAAAATATAGAAAAACATCGGCGTAGAGCCCAATATGTTTACTTTATTTAGCCAGCTTGCTTTAGCGGTTTCTAACCATGCTAAAGTTAACGCGCCTATGCTGATGGCAAATAATAGAAAGTCTAATGAAGGTGGGTACTTGGTATAGTTCAAAAACGCCATTATGGTCATTAATACCGTGGCTTGTTGCGTCCATTCAAGTGTTTCACCATAAATGTTAAAGCCTCGTAAAATAAGCAATAACGCTATTAAACTAAAACCCGCTTTGATTAACATTGACTTACGCTTCACAGAACTTACTTTTGAAGAAAACAATGGTCCAGCCGCATAACCAAGCATAATAACGCCAATCCACGGTAAAACCGGGTACGATACTTTTACATTCAGCCATGCGTCACTTATTAGAAAACCGCGATCATGTAATATCGTCCATACACTGTAACCCAATTCACTTGAATTAAACTGAATAGGTGACAGTAAGTTATGGCCGACAACAATGGCTAATCCAATAGCAATTATCCATTGGCGTGGCAAATGCACCGCAGCCGCAAGTGCAATCATGCTTAATCCAATTGCCCAAATAACTTGTAAATAAAGCGTGTTATAAGCGCCAAACCAAGAAAAATTAATCAAGGTAACTTCGAGTAGAATTAAAATCAGCCCACGTTTGAATAAAAAGCTTGGCGCTGAACGCTTGATGCCACTACTCGGGTTAGCATATAACCATGCAGATATCCCAGTAAGAAAAACGAAAATGGGTGCACATAAATGGGCGCTTAAGCGCGTGAAAAATAGCTCTGGCTCAGTATTATTAATATCCATCGGGTCAAGCACTTGTTTATGTAAGAAGAAGCGCTCTCGAACATGGTCAACAAGCATGAGTAAAATCACGAAGCCTCTAAGAATATCGAGAGAAGCAATTCGACTAGGTTTTATATTTGTCATTTGTTTTTAGCGCTTCTTTCGAAGCGCTGTTCACTAAGGTTGTTTAGAAGTTGTAGCTAACACTTGCGTTAATTCTTCTTGGCTGCCCAGGCATAGTCCACAAAGCAGAATAAGAATTGGCAAAGTACTCTTCATCAAATAAGTTTTCGATATTAGCTTGCAGTGTTATGTTGTCATTAATATTTAATGTGCCAAACAGGTTAACAATGGTGTAGCTTGGCAGTTCATAATCTGGGTCAATAGTTTCACCTAAACGGTCACTAACACTTAGTACGTGAGCCCCCAATTGTAGTGGCGTATCTGCTACTTCTGCATAATGAATAAGTGACATATTCAGAGTGTGTTTTGGCACATTAATAAGTTGGCTGTTAGCAGCAATACTCACTCCCCAATCAGGGTTGGTCATATCATTTACCGTATGAGCATCGATGTAGGTATAGCCAATATCTAATACCGTGTTTTCAGTTAGGGTAAAGCGCGAGTCTAACTCAATACCTGAGCTTTCTGCTTTACCCAATGCAACAGAAAAACCTGAATTGATGGGGTCTGCGGTTAATATATTAGACTTTTCAGTTTTAAATAATGCGACTGTGCCACTTAATACATCATTAAATAATGACCACTTTACACCTGCTTCAATTGACTCACTTTTTTCAGCTTCGAATGCATTGCTATTAACGTCAGCGCCAGAGTTTGGTCGAAAACCTTCAGCATAATTTGAATATAGAGTGACTCCTTCATCAACTTGATATGAAATGCCAATTCTTGGGTTTACTTCAGACTTAGATTGACTAACAGTATTGCCGCTAAAGTTATTAGTAATATCTTGCTCAAACTTATCAAAACGCACACCTATTAGCAGGTTAACTTTTTCACTTAAGGCCATTTGATCTTGTAAATAAATCCCAAAAGCATTTTGCTCTTCAAGGTTGTCTTGTGTTGGCGATGTTTCAGGTGCTGTTTGGCCATATACAGGGTTGTAAGCATTTACGGAAAAAGTTGTATCGCCGCTACCCCAAGCCGTGCGCCATCTTTCTTGTATAGAATGCAATTCATAGTCGTAGCCATCAGCACCAATCAATACGTTGTGCTTTGTGCCTAGCGCGTCAAACGAGCCGTTAAGCTCAACTCTTAATGAAGCATCCTTTGCATCATAATCACGATAACGTCGTTGTCGGCTAACGGTTTCACCGTCAGTATAAAGTAACTGTCTGCCCGGTGATAATTCAATTTCCGACGAATACCCTTCTAAAGAAGAGTCTCGATAACCAGCACCCAACGACAAAAACCAATCAGTATTTATTTGATGCTGCAATGTAAGTTGATGACCCATAGCTTCCACTTCCATAGGACCATCACTTGGCTCACCTAAAAACGTTTCAGGTGAGACATTAACGCCAGGCAAAACAGGAATACCACGGTCAAATGGAACTTCTTGATCAACGTATTCAAACTCGTAAGTTAAGCTTGTATCGTCGCCTAGTTTTACAAAAATAGAAGGCGTTATTGCCGTTTTTTTACTTTCAATGGTATCTCTAAAGCTTTCTGAATCTTCGTATGAACCATTAATTCGAAATGCGATATCATCTGTAATGCCACTAGTGTAATCACCTTCAAGACGCTGGTGGGCATATTCACCCACAGAAAGCTTTAGGTAACCTTGTTGTTCAAACTGAGGTTTTTTAGTGACGATATTCACGGTGCCGCCAGGCTCGCCACGGCCATAAAGTGCAGAAGCAGGGCCTTTTAATACCTCAATAGACTCGATATTAGAGGTATCTCTTAAACCACTGAAGCCACGTCCAGCGCTAAATCCGTTAATTAAATATGCAGAAGGTAGGTTTTCATCACCAGAAAAGCCGCGAATAGCAAAGCTTTCCCAAAGACCGCCAAAGTTGTTTTGACGTGACAAGCTACTGTCTAAACTTAGTGCCGTTTGAAAGTTTGAAATGCCCATAACATCAAGCTCTTGAGCCGATATAACCGACACTGCTTGTGGCAACTCTTTAACGGGTACATTGCCGCGATATGCTTGCTTGTAACTAATGACTTCAATTTTTTCAATGTCACTCAATGCATCAGCTTGAGCAAATATTTGTGGTGATAGTAAACTCGAAATCACAGTGGCAATCGCTGTTTTGCCTATTTTCATTTTTTTGTTATACACGGTTTCATCTCTTGCGATTAAATTTGTGCAAGATAATATATGCTATGATGTAACATAACAATAGTGCCAAATATAAAAAATCTAAAGTATCAGTGTAAAGTGTAGGTTTGTTATCGTTAATTTAACAAGATGTTTTGACTGAAAAAAGTTAATGGAAAGAGTGTAATGTTATGAATGTTATAGGGTTAAAGGTTTAAATGTGGATAGTTATCGAGCGTCGATTATTAAGGGCAGACGGGAGTATAATATTGTAAAAATAGCCTTTTATTTAATGAAAATATTTTTTAATTTATACATAGCAGTTTGTATTGAGAATGCCAAAAATAGACTATAGATGCGGCATAAATAAAAGAGTAAAGTAGAAAAAGACTGTAACTTGGCCATGTTAATCGACTGGATTGTATGATATGAGCAACGCACTGACACTTTTTCAGTTTTAAGTTACTACTCCATATAAAGTTTTCTTTCTTTTGTGAAGTGCCACCAAGGTAGCGAATCGCCACCTTCCATATAAGATATTGCCGATAAGAAAACATCTATAATGCAGTGATCTTGTTTACAACCAAGTTTCGAACAATGTTGTCGATATAACTCATATGCATTTTTGCCAATAAGCTGTTTTGGATGAGTTAATCCAATTCTTTCTAAATCAACCGATATAGCTTTACCAATGTTTGGCAAATCTGACATTTTTGATACTTTATCTCGATCTGGTGATTTCATACTAAATCTCTACGCCTTGCTAATAGGTGAAAATTGTTGGCTAAAATAAGTGAAGAAGGAGCAAAAACCAACTGTTTTTTCTCCTCATTGAATCGCTTGTTCTATGACTCATTATTTAGGTCTAAATGTCTCGTTCTAAATCAACTTCCTCTAACTCAAATTCTATACCGCCAATGCGAGGAGATATTTTATTGTAGAGCCACATGCCGAACCTCATTATTACGTACCCAAATAGCCCTTGAAATAGTGGCATAATTAAAAACATTAGACTGAATGAACCGAAATTAACCGCGTTGCCATCCGGGCCAGTTTGAGTTGGCGCAAGCATTGGAATAATACTAAAGGGAATAATAAATAATAATGAAGTAACCGCCATTAATATTGCAAATACTTTTGCCGTTTGATGTGTAGAGAAGTTTTTAACCTGAACTCTCATTTATACGCTCCTTGATTTGTAACGCCTCGTTAAGAGGCAATAAAATAGTTGGTTAAAATTAGCGACGAAGGAGCAAAAACCAACTGTTATTTGTCCTTTTAAACGACTTGTATGGATAATAACACCCACATCCATGTTCTTTTTTAAAACCAGTTTAGGTAAAGTGAGGCCCAAGCTTTGGCTGCAACCAAAGCCTTTTTATACGGTAGTTCGATTGAACGCAGGCTCCTCTATTGAGAGACCGATAACAAGATTGAACACCGTATAAAACTCCAAGCACTAAACTCGGATAGTCAACTGGGCCTCGAGCCCGAATAGCAAGGCAGAGACAGCTTATTATGAATGCTAAAATTAATCAAAATGAAATTAACGTCGGAGTCGATACCGGCAAAACTCAACTCGATATTTACATACGCCCTTTAGATATATATTTCGTCGTGACCAATGAC
>OLHD01000017.1_pt1 | contig 71983 bp, 61 predicted proteins | sample 1609541 | NCBI WGS metagenome assembly OLHD01 (sample SAMN05416870, study PRJEB24817) | seawater metagenome | isolation source: Sea water | place: Canada:Atlantic | collected 2013-11
ATATGATGAACCTTGAAGCGGTTAATACCTATGAAGGTACGCATGATATTCATGCGCTGATATTAGGTCGAGCGCAAACCGGCTTACAGGCTTTCTTCTAAAGTTAACCCAAATTAAAGGCGTATTAATCATACGCCTTTTGTTTATGAGCTTAACGAAATTCCCGCTAATAATATTCAAAAATCACAATTTCCACTGGAGATATGATGTCTGATCGTAATCAATTGGTGAAAGAAAATTTTATCAATTTTGTTCGTGCACAAACGCTACCGCAATCCTCGATTAATTTAACTCCAAGCGATGTCGGCTTATCTGCGACAGATGTTATCGACTTGTTCGAAACTCAAGCTATGAGTCGGCACTTAGATTTACAGTCACGGGTAATGCAAAAGAAAGGGCAAAGCTTTTATACGATAGGCAGCTCAGGGCATGAAGGTAATGCGGCTTATGCGAAAGCTTTTCGTCCAACAGATATGGCATTTTTACATTATCGCAGTGGTGCTTTTGTTATCCAACGTGGTAAGCAAGTGCCCGGGCAAACTTCGCTATATGACATGTTGTTATCGTTTGCGGCTTCGAAAGACGATCCTATTTCCGGTGGACGCCATAAAGTACTGGGCAGTAAAGCGCTGTCTATTCCGCCACAAACCAGCACCATAGCGTCTCACTTACCGAAAGCGATGGGCGCGGCCTATAGTATTCCGCTTGCTAAGCGCTTAGCACATCAAGGTGAAATTCCTGATGACGGTGTGATTATTTGTAACTTTGGTGATGCATCTTCAAATCACTCAACAACCCAAGGTGCGATTAACAGCACCGCATGGGCGGCATATCAATCTATTCCTATGCCGATTGTGTTTGTTTGTGAAGATAATGGCATTGGTATTTCAACCTCAACACCAGATGGCTGGATTGCGGCTAATTATAAGAATCGTGAAGGTTTGCATTACCTGTATTGTGATGGTTTAAATATTTTAGACACTTATCAAACTGCAAAAGAAGCAGAACGTATTGCACGTGAAATGCGCAAACCGGTATTTTTACATGTTCGAACGGTACGTTTGTTAGGGCATGCGGGTTCTGATGCTGAGTTTGTTTATCGTGATATGGCAGATATTACCGCCACTGAATTTCAAGACCCGCTATTACATACCGCACGTATTATTTTAGAAAATAATATCTTAACGCCTGATGAGCTGATTAATATTTATCAGCAAGTTGAACAACGTATTGCCGTTGTTGCTGAAAATGCCGCAGGTAAAGAAAAACTAACGTCTGCTGATTCAGTAATGGCCAGTATTGTGCCGGATATTGCCAAAGCACGAAGTTCCGTTGCGGTTAGTGAAGAACAGCGAGGTGAAATTTTTAAGCACGAAAAGCATAACCTCAAGAAAAAACAACACTTAGCTAAATTGATCAACTGGGCATTAATGGACTTAATGGCCGAGTATCCAAACATTGTTATGTGTGGTGAAGATATAGGTAAAAAAGGTGGCGTTTATAATGTTACCGCTAAGCTTTGTGAGCGTTTCAGCAAGAATCGCGTCATTAATACCTTACTAGACGAACAAACTATTTTGGGCACCGCGATTGGTCTTGCCCATAATGGCTTTTTACCTATTCCTGAAATTCAATTTCTAGCTTATGTTCATAATGCAGAAGATCAAATTCGTGGCGAAGCAGCAACGTTGCCGTTTTTCTCAAATGGCCAATTTACTAACCCAATGGTTATTCGTATTGCTGGCTTAGCTTACCAAAAAGGTTTTGGTGGTCATTTTCATAATGATAATTCTTTTGCTGTTTTTCGTGATATTCCGGGGCTAATTATTGCCTGTCCGTCAAATGGTGCCGATGCCGTGGAAATGATGCGCAGCAGTGTACGTTTGGCGCAAGAGCAACAGCGTATGGTGGTGTTTTTAGAGCCGATTGCTTTATATATGACCAAAGATTTGCATCAAGAAGGCGATGGTTTGTGGACTCATGAGTATCAGGCTCCAGTATTGTCAGATAACAGTATTGACTTAGGTGTTAAGGTCGCTGGCTCAGGCAAGCAGTTATGTATTTTAACTTACGGCAATGGCTATTATTTATCACGCCAAGCGCAGGAACAACTTGCAGCTCAAGGTATTGATGTTCGTGTGGTTGATTTGCGCTGGTTAGCACCGCTTGATGAAAAAGGTATTTTGGCGCAGGTTAATGATTGCGAAAATGTACTTATTGTTGATGAATGTCGTCAAACCGGCTCGATCAGTGAAGCGCTAGTGACTTTGATTCATGAGCAAGCTGAAACGTTGCCTAAAATTAAGCGAGTTACCGCCAGTGATAGTTTTATTCCTTTAGGCGCGGCTGCGTATGAAGTACTGCCATCGGTTGAAAATATAGTGACAGCGGCTACGGAGATTTGCCAATGAGTTCATCAGTAGAACAGTCAGTAAAAAAGAAGCAACGCGCAGTGGTTATTTGTCCTGGTCGCGGTACGTACAATAAAGAAGAGTTAGGCTACTTACAGCGCTTACACAGTGATAAAACAGAAATTATTTCTTTAATAGATGATTATCGTGATAGTCAGGGGCAAATGAAGGTTTCTGAACTTGATGGTATGGATAACTATAGTATGCGCGTGCATACCGCTGGAGAAAATGCTTCAGCACTTATTTATGCTTGCGCGCTATCAGATTACCAAACGATTAATGAAGAAGAGTTTGATGTTGTTGCCGTTACAGGTAACTCCATGGGTTGGTATATTGCTTTGGCGGTTGCTGGTGCATTAGCCCAACCACAAGCAATAGAGTTAATTAATACCATGGGTTCAATGATGACTAACGGCTTGGTTGGCGGTCAGATGATTTATCCAATTATTAATGATGATTGGCAAATTGATGCTGAAAAAGAGCAACAAGTTATGCAATGGTTAGCCGAAGTAAATCAAGATAGTGCTTGTGATGTGCACGTTTCTATTAACTTAGGTGGCTACATTGTTTTTGGTGGTAATAAAGCAGGCTTAAAAGCGTTAGAAGCCGTATTACCTGTTGTGCAAGACAGATATCCGATGAATTTGTTTAACCATGCTGCTTTTCACACGCCATTGCTAACTGATGTTTCTAAGCAAGCTATGCAGCAACTTTCAGCCGATATGTTTTCTGCGCCGAAAGTGCCACTTATTGATGGCTTAGGGCAAGTATGGCAACCCTATAGTTGTGATACCGAGCAACTTTATAATTACACCCTTGATACGCAAGTAGTTGCGCCGTATAACTTTTCGAAAGCGATTGAAGTAGCGATTAAAGAGTTTGCCCCCGATAAGTTAATTATTCTAGGACCTGGGGCAACATTAGGCGGCGCTGTTGCGCAAAGTTTAATTGCTCATCAATGGTTAGACTTACAAACCAAGGCTGATTTTATTGCCCAACAGAAACAAGATCCGTTTATTCTTGCGATGGGATTAAGTGAACAGCGTAAGTTGGTTGTTGAATAAAAGAAGATAAAACACTGGGTATAAAATAAAAAATGGCTGAATATTTTTTTATTTTATACAATAGGCGTTAGATATTTCCGTTTTGAGCTAAATAATGACAACAAGCCGTAAAAAAAATGAAGCAGAATTAATTTTAGCATTTAAAGCTTTGTTAAAAGAGCAATGCTATGGTTCGCAAAGTCAGTTGGCTGATGCGCTTGCTGAGCAAGGCTTTAAGAATATGTCGCAAGCGAAAATATCACGTTTGTTATCTAAACTTGGCGCGGTAAAAATGCGTAATGCCAGCGAGCAAGTGGTTTACATTCTACCTGACGAACTTGCTGTACCTAAATCAAAGCAAGCCATTCAATCTGTCGTTATTAGTGTTAAACACAATAATATGCAGATTATTTTAAAAACTGGTATTGGTGGCGCACCGTTAATTTCAAGAATGTTAGATAGCTTAGGTGAGTCGACAGGTATTCTCGGCACATTAGCCGGCGATGACACGATATTTATCGCACCAACGGATGTAAATCGTATTGGTGAAATAACTAAAGAAATTAGCTTGTTGCTAGGTGTTTCAACACAAAGTTAGTTTTAATTATTTAAAACATTACGACCGAAAAGGGTAAACAATGATTGTTTACCCTTTTTATGTTCAGGATGAACTGTATATCGCGGGCGCATGGATGCGCAAGAGCGTGTATGTTCAGGATGAACGGTCAGTTTTTTTGTTCCTGACAAAAACTAAGTACCTACATCCATGTAGGCAATATCTCGGGCGCATGCTCGTTCTTAAGCATCCATACTCGTATTATCAAAAATATAACGAGACTTACTATAGAAAGGCTGGTCAGGGCGTAAAATTGTATTCTTGATATCGGCGGCTGAATTCATATTTGCTAGCCTCAAAGGTTCAAAGCAAAAAGCATTATGTTTTTGATAGCAATGATCATTTTTGCCCACTTGGCTACCGTCAATGTAATTTGCCGTGTATAGAATTAAGCAAGGTTGGTCTGAATATAGGGTTAAACGTCGGCCGGATTCGGGATCAACAGCTTGTGCGGTAAAGCTGTTACCTGAAATAGCATCACTAGTTGTTAGCCAGTAATTGTCAAAACCTTTGGCGATTTTTACCTGTTCATCGTTACTGTCAATATTTTCACTTAATGCTGTTAAGTTGCTAAAGTCATGCGCAGTATTGGCAACATTTCGTATTTCTCCCGTTGGGTAAATACGCTCATCCATCGGCAAAAAGTGATCAGCATTTAATTGCACCAAATGATTAGATACATTACCAGCGTTATGACCAGCAAGGTTAAAATAACTATGTTGGGTAAGATTCACAACCGTAGTTTTGTCTGTACTAGCGAAATACTCAACTGATATTTCATTGGTTTTATTTAAGCTATATTTAACCGCAAAAGTAACATTGCCGGGGAAGCCGTTGTCTCCATCAGGGCTAGTGTGCCTTAAGGTTAAACTAGCTTCCGCGTCGGAAAGCTCTGTTGTTGCTTGCCAAAGTTGCTTATTAAGGGCATTAACGCCGCCATGTAGTTGGTTGTCATTGTTGTTAATGCTGAGTTGATAAGTTTTATCTTCAATGACTAATTCACCTTTATCTATTCGTCCAGCATAACGGCCAATGACAGCACCTAAATAATATGGGTCTGCTTCATACGCTTTTACATTATCGTAACCAAGAACAATATCGGTAGAAACTTGGTTTTTGTCTAAAGTTTCTAAAGCAACAATAATAGCACCGTAATTACTGATTTTAATGCTAAGTCCATCGGCATTCGACAATGTATAAAGTTGTGCATTTTCGCCTGAGCTTAGTGTGCCAAAATCGCTTTGAATAATAGATAAGTGCTTATTTGATGTTTCGCTAGGCATACATTTTTCATTTTAGAGTTCTTAAGTAAGAAGACTATAACAAATGCATTTATAAGATTACTAGCGCTTGAGAAATGATTATCAGAGTTATAAAGGGGAGGTGGCTAAGCAACAGCTAAAAAATTAACTGTTGCTTGAATATGTTAGTGGCTGCGATTTGCTGCAATATGAGCGAGTGAAATAAGTGCTTTTTTATGCTCTGATTCAGGTAAGTTAGCTAAAGCATTAATCGCTTTGTCGGCTTCTTGCTCTGCTTTTTTCTGAGTATATACTAATGAGCCAGTTTGCTTCATTGCGGCAAGGATCTCTTCAAGGTGATCCATACCATCGCCATTTTTAATTGCGCTATGAATTAAAGCGCTTTGTTGCTCATTGCCGTGCTTCATTGCGTAAAGTAGCGGTAATGTCGGTTTACCTTCCGCTAAGTCATCGCCAACATTCTTACCCATTTCTTGCGCATCTGCGGTGTAATCCATAATGTCGTCAACTAACTGAAATGCTGTACCTAAATGCTTGCCGTAATTAAGCATCGCCATTTCGGTTTCATTATCTTGATTAGAGATTACTGCAGCTAGGCGTGTTGCTGCTTCAAATAACTTAGCGGTTTTGCAGTAAATAACCTGCATGTAACTTTCTTCAGTGGTGTCAGGATCATTACAGTTCATCAACTGCAATACTTCACCTTCGGCGATAATATTAGTCGCATCTGAAAGTATATTCATAACTTGTAAGTTATTAAGTTCGCTCATCATTTGAAATGAACGAGAATATAAAAAGTCACCTACTAATACACTGGCACTATTGCCAAACATGGCATTTGCTGTTTCACGACCTCTACGCATATTCGACTCATCTACGACATCGTCATGAAGTAATGTAGAAGTATGAATAAATTCGATAATAGCGGCGAGTTGTAAATGTTCACTGCCTTCGTAACCCATCGCTCTTGAAGCTAGTACGGTTAGAAGAGGGCGCATGCGCTTGCCGCCGCCGTTAACAATATAAATACCTAACTGATTGATTAAGGCAACGTCTGAATGGAGCTTCGAAAAGATAAGGTCGTTGACCGCTGTCATGTCTTGTTGAGTCAAAGATTGGATGTTTTTGATATTCATAAAGCGTAACGAGCTGCCTTTCATGTTATAGTGTACAAAATATTTCAAAGCTAATTTTACACGAAATTCATAATGATAGAAGTTTTCTAAGTGATAAGTTTTCACTTAAGTAATTATTATAATAAATCATTACTTTTATGCTTGCCCTATCAGATATCTTCGCGTAGAATTCGCGCCCTATAATTTTAAATTTAAGCGTCATCTCATAGATAGTGACGCAGTACGGAGTAGCTATGTACGCGGTATTCCAAAGCGGTGGTAAACAGCATCGTGTAACTGAAGGCCAAACAGTTCGTTTAGAGAAAATTGAACTTGAAATTGGTGCAGCAGTAGAATTCGAAAACGTTTTAATGATCGCCGATGGCGAGAACATCAATGTAGGTGCACCTTACATTGCTGGTGGTAAAGTTGTGGCAGAGGTTGTAACTCAAGGTCGCGCTGATAAAGTTAAAATTGTTAAATTTAAACGTCGTAAGCATTCACGTAAATCAGCTGGCCATCGTCAATGGTTTACTGAAGTGAAAATTACTGGCATTAACGGCTAATTAGGAGCGATTTACAATGGCACATAAGAAAGCTGCAGGTAGTACACGTAACGGTCGTGATTCAGAAGCTAAACGCCTAGGTGTTAAGCGTTTTGGTGGCGAAGCTGTTTTAGCAGGTAACATTATTGTTCGTCAACGTGGTACTAAATTCCACGCTGGTAACAACATGGGTATCGGTAAAGACCACACTCTATTTGCTTTATCTGACGGTAAAGTACAATTTGAAGTTAAAGGTCCTAAAAACCGTAAGTTTGTAAGCATTATCGCTGAATAATAGCTTTTAAACTTAAAAAACCCTGCTGTTATGCAGGGTTTTTTTTTGCACTGAAATAATTTATACCAATCAGATTAACTAAGTGCTCTTTTTAAATGGCCTAAATCTCCAATAACATCGTTGCTTTCATTCCCAATAGCCAGCTATTGGTCAATCTAGCACCTTATTCTTGAAAATTTATCCTCATTAAAATCTGACCTATTAATTAATTTGATTGGTATTAATTGTTAATTTTTGTATAAAAAATGACTTTGTTTAAACTTAATTAAGCAAAATCATTTATAATAGTTCGCAGAAATAAAGTTTTGGAGTGTTTTAAAACACCATGAAATTCGTAGATGAAGTAGAAATTCGCGTAGAGGCTGGTGACGGCGGTAACGGTTGCGCTAGTTTTCGTAAAGAAAAGTACATTGAGTTCGGTGGCCCAAATGGTGGCGACGGCGGTGATGGCGGTGACGTTTATTTAGTTGCTGATGAAAGTTGGAATACCTTAATTGACTATCGCTTCGAAAGATTTCATCGAGCAAAGCGTGGTGAAAATGGTAAAAGCCGAGATTGTACAGGTAAAAGCTCTGATGACTTGTTACTAAAGGTTCCTGTAGGAACCCGTGTCGCTGATGTTGATACCGGTGAGCAATTAGGTGATTTAACTCAGCACGAGCAAAAATTACTTGTCGCTAAAGGCGGCTGGCATGGCTTAGGTAACTCACGATTCAAAAGTAGTACTAACCGTGCTCCTCGTCAAAAAACAGATGGCACGCCAGGTGAAATTCGTAACTTAAAACTTGAGTTGCTATTACTTGCCGATGTAGGTTTATTAGGTTTACCAAATGCGGGGAAATCGACGCTTATACGTAGTGTTTCTGCGGCTAAGCCTAAAGTGGCTGACTATCCGTTTACCACCTTAGTACCTAACTTAGGTGTAGTACGTTTAGATTCTCAGCGTAGCTTTGTTATTGCTGATATTCCTGGTTTGATTGAAGGTGCAGCTGATGGTGCTGGTTTAGGTACTCAGTTTCTTAAGCATTTAGAACGTTGTCGTATATTGCTACACGTTGTTGATGTGATGCCTGCTGATGGCTCTGATCCACTTGAGAATGCTCAAACTATTATTAGTGAACTTGAAACTCATTCTGTCGAGCTAGCGGGTAAACCACGCTGGTTGGTATTTAATAAGTTAGATTTAATGTTGGAAGAAGAGGTTAAAGAAGTCACTGAACGCATTATTGACGGCTTGGGTTGGGACGGTGAAGTGCGCAGCATTTCTGCTTTTAATCGAACTGGTACCGAAGATCTTTGTCAAGGTGTGATGAGTTTCATTGAAGCCTTGCCGCCAGAGGAAGAAGAAACTCCTATTGATGGTAAAACCGTTGAGTTTAAATGGGATAGCTATCATGAAGATGCGATGGCTGATTTAACCGACGATCTTGATGATGAAGATTGGGATGAAGATGACTACGATGTTGAAGTAGAATATAAACGTTAGTAAGAGTTTTTTATTCACCGACTTTTATTAAAGTCTTCGTTTTAAAAGGTGCATTTGTATAATTACATTTGCGCCTTTTTTGTTGCCTTTAATAACGTATAATATTTTGATATCGAGTTAATTTAAAAATAAAAAGAGTATTTATGACCATACTGTCGATGATTGTAGCGCACGCTGATAATAGAGTAATCGGTAAAGATAATGATATGCCGTGGTATTTACCTGCTGATTTGGCTTATTTCAAAAAAACAACCTTAGGTAAGCCTATTATTATGGGACGAAAAACCTATGAATCGATTGGTCGACCTTTGCCTGGTCGTAAAAATATTGTTATTTCGCGTGATGACGAGTATCGAGCAGAAGGCGTTGAAGTTGTTGGCTCTGTGGAAGCTGCATTAGCTTTAGTAAGTGATGTAGAAGAAGTTATGGTGATTGGTGGTGGCGCAATATATAAACACTGCTTGCCGGCCGCACAACGCCTTTATATTACTCATATTGATGCCAATATTGCAGGTGATACTTATTTTCCTGAGTATGACCTTAATGAATGGCAGCTAGCGGTTAGTGAAGTTAAGGCTGCCGACGAGAAAAATAATTACCAATTACGTTTCAACGTTTACGAACGAAATTTGTAGTCAGTTATTTAATCATTTTTTGACATAAAAAAGAGCGCTTATAGCGCTCTTTCTATTTTCGAAGAAAATTAATATTCAAATGAGCAATTATGCTCTTAGAATATTTACAGTTTGAACTCTTGTACAGATTGCTGTAACTCTTCTGCTAAGCGAGCTACTTCACTACTCGATTCCGCTGTTTGTTGTGAACCTGCTGATGTTTGTTCAGCAATGGCAACAATTGACTCTAGGTTTTCACTGATTTCATGTGCCACAACACTTTGCTCTTCAGCAGCGGTAGCAATTTGCGAGCTACGGTCAAAGGCTTCATGGACTGCGTGAGTAATAGTGTCGAGAGCTTGTTCTGCTTGCACACTTTGCTCAACACAATTTGATGCTTGCTTTTTACCAGTATCCATAACGGAAACGGCTTTTTCAGCACCACCTTGTAGCACTTCAATCATATTTTGAATTTCTTGTGTTGATTCCTGTGTGCGACTAGCAAGTGTTCTAACTTCATCAGCAACAACGGCAAAGCCTCGACCTTGTTCACCGGCACGAGCAGCTTCGATGGCAGCATTTAATGCCAACAAGTTCGTTTGCTCTGCAATGCCGCGAATAACATCAAGAATACCACCGATAGAGGCGCTGTCTTGTTGTAATTTATTGATAACTTGAGATGCTGACTCAACTTCATTCGCTAGTAACTCGATAGTTTCACGGTTACGGCCAGAAATGACTTTCACACGCTCTGCTTCATCATCGGCTTGTTTAATTTCACCTAGGGCATCGTTGGCACTTGAAAGTACGCTTTGTGAAGTGCTGCTCATTTCAGTAGTAGCTGATGCAGCTTGTTCTACTTGAGTGCGTTGCTCTTCAATAGCCGTTGTACTTTGTGCTGTTACTGCAGATGTTTGTTCTGCGGCAGTTGCCAGTTGCGTTGAACGGCTAACAATACTTTGAATTAAGTTTCGTAAGCTATCAATTAGCAAGTTACAGTTACGTGATAATTGCGCAAATTCATCGTTGCCACTTTCGTCTAATTTACGTGACAAATCACCTGAAGCGACAACATTAAGCATTTCGTTAACACGGCTTAACGGGCGAGTAATACTGGTCAGTGTGATCCAAGCAATTACTATCGCTAGTACGATTGAAATGATTGTAATAACAAGTGTGTTTCGAGTACCTGCCGATACTGAGTCTTCAACTAATATGCCGGTAGCAATCGTTGTTTTATTTGCAAGCTCTACTTGTGCTGCTAGAATTTTATTTGCGCTATTAATACCGTCTTCTGCTGCTTTTAGACTAACAGTTGCTGCAGCTATTGCATTTAACTGGTTATCTTTATTGGCAAAGATTTTATCGTTACCTGTGATATAGCTTTCTAATTCAGAAAAACTAGATGTTAGCTCTTCTGCTACTTCAGAAACTCCCTGCTGATTCAATTCACTTGCGACGTCATTCACCGAATTGATAATATCGTTAAAAGAATTTTTTACTTCGCCAGCAACTAAATTTGCAGATTGCTGTTCAATTATTTCACGATATTCGAAGGCTGAACTTACCATTCCGTTTAGCAAAGTTTCTAAATGCTCGGCTAAGCCAACCGCTCGCTGTAGTTTTGTATCAGCTAAATTATGGTCGGCAAGGTCGAGTAAGATAGTTGCTGTATCATCAGCTTTCTCTTCAATAATATCGATTTTATCGATAAGTGCTGTTTGCTGTTCAATCGCTAACCTACGGTTACTGATAACACTATCAATTTCGTTTTCTAAATTATTGTAGACCGAATCTAGTTTACGTAAATTTCCGATTAAGCTTGCTTCATCTTTAACGATATTTTTTAAACTCTTTAACTGAGTTCTAAAATCGGCTTTGTCGTTATTATATGCCGTACGGTTATTTGCAAGGGGCGCTAATTCGCTTTGGTAATAGGCACGTAGCGTTAAGTTGCCTATTTCTGTTAGATCGTTCGCGAGCCTATTACTTCCTTTTAATGTCGGTATCGCAAGTTCATTTTGCTGTTTCGTGGCATTGCCAATAGTATCTAAACTATTCCATGATATTACGCTGGTTAAAATGAGTAAAAGTGAAATAACGGTGAAGCCACCGATTATTTTCATTGCTACAGTTAATTTCATAGATCCCACCAATATATAAATTAAATTATGTACAGACTAATTAAAAAAGCGTGCTTTATTAACGTAATTAATCATTAATTATTATTAGACTACAAGGAAAACATATAAGTCTTCACGCTAGTATAGCAAGCTAAGCAACATTTTAAACAGCAGAGGTCAGCTATCTTTATGTTTTATGGGCTTGTTCAGTAAATAATACTTTATCAGACCATCTTAAAATAGATAAGTGGTGACCCCAAACACAACCTGTATCGAGAGCATAAATATTACTTGGTTGACAGTTGCCCATTAACGCTGCCCAATGACCAAATAGCCATTGGGTATTGTTTTTTATATGTTTAAATTCAAACCAGGGAGTTAATCCCTTTGGCGCTTGATTTAAGTTCTCTTTACATTCGAAATCTAAACTGCCGTCGTTATGGCAATAGCGCATGCGTGTTAGGGCGTTAATAGTGAAGCGAAACTGAGAAATTTCATCGTTAGCATTTTCCCAACTTATTGGTTGAGAACCGTACATATGCTTAAGCCAATACTTGAATTCAGGTGAAATTAGGTGCTGATGGGCAATATCAGCTTGTTTCAATGCTATTGTTGGCGTCCATTGTGGTGACAACCCAGCATGGCTCATATAAGTTTCTTCACCGGGCACTTTTTGTATAAGAGGTTGGCTAATTAACCAATGAAGTAACTCTTCAGCATCAGGCGCTGATAATAGTGTAGAGAGGTGATCTTGTGCCTTTACTTTTTTTAAGCCGTGAAAAACTGAGAGTAAATGTAGGTCATGGTTGCCTAAGACTACTTTTGCATTATCTTTTAATGACTTGATAAGTCGAAGGGTTGCGAGTGAGTCGGGACCACGTGCGACTAGATCTCCTGAAACATATAACTGATCATCAGTTGTGGAAAAAGCTATTTTACTCAGTAAAGCATCGAGTTCGCTATAACAGCCTTGTATATCACCGACGAAATAATCTGCCATAGCGTCCTACTAATTTAAAATATTGGGTTTCGCCAATCGAAAAAGCGGAATATCAACTTGTATTAATTCACCATCACGTTGTTGCATTTGATAATGGCCTTGCATATTACCTAGTGGTGACTTTAAGACGCAACCACTAGTATAGGTAAAGCTTTCGTTTGGCTTAATATGTGGTTGTTGCCCAATAACGCCCTCACCAGATACGGTATTACTTTCACCATTTGCGTCGGTAATCAGCCAATATCGGTCAATAAGCTGTACTGTCTCATTACTTTGGTTGCTAATGGTGATGGTGTAGCTAAAAACAAATTGTTGCTCAGCTTCGATTGATTGCTGAGCAATATAGTTGCTTTGAACTTCAACACGTACGGCATGTGAAACTAAATAATTGTTTTTAGTCATCATCGGCGATTACAGGGTTATCGGTAACAAAGTTAGCCAGCTTGATAAAATCATTTAAGCCCAAGTTTTCGGGACGCAAGCCAGGATCAATATCCAATGATTGTAATTGTTCTACTGATATTAATTTTTTAAAACTGTTGCGAATTGTTTTACGACGTTGGTTAAAAGCAGCTAAACAAACTTGGTTAAGTGCTTTTATATCCTTAACTGGATTCTTAATGACTTTATGTGGCACAAGGCGAACAATAGCAGAATCAACTTTAGGTGCAGGCTTAAATGCTTCTGGCCCAATTTCCATTACCGGAATAACCTGGCATTGGTATTGTGTCATGATTGACAAACGACCGAATGATTTACAGTCAGGACCTGAAGCCATGCGCTGAACTACTTCTTTTTGTAGCATAAAATGCATGTCTTTCACTTTATCTTTAAAAGTTAATAAGTGAAAGATAAGTGGTGTAGATATGTTATACGGCAAGTTGCCAAAAATACGTAATGGCTTGTCTTCACTTGCTAATTTTGAAAAATCAAACTTTAATGCATCTTCTTCATAAATGGTTAATTTAGGTGCTAAGAAAGGGTGATGACGCAATCGGTGTGCTAAATCACGATCTAATTCTACTACACTAAGCTCACCTGCTCGTTCGATTACAGGCTCAGTTAATGCGCCAAGACCGGGACCGATTTCAATTAAATTTTCATTTGGCTCAGGGTTAATGGCATCGACAATATCACTAATGATTGCATCATTATGCAGGAAGTTTTGTCCAAAGCGTTTTTTTGCTTGATGACCTAAATGGGAATTTTTACTCATAATTTTCTATTGCTCGAATTGAAGCTAAGTTTGGTTATTAGCCAAAGTGATTGCGGTGCGGATAGCTTCGTTGAAACTTCCGACATCGGCTTGATTACTACCGGCTAAATCTAAGGCAGTGCCATGGTCAACTGATGTTCTAATAAAGGGTAAGCCTAAGGTAATGTTTACTGAAGAGCCAAAACCTTTAAATTTTAGCACCGGCAAGCCTTGATCATGAAACATACTTAATACGGCGTCGGCCTCTGCGAGGTATTTTTCTTGAAAAATAGTATCTGCAGGCAATGGGCCGATAAGACTCATACCTTCCTGTCGGAGTTCATCTAAAGCAGGGATCATGACATCAATTTCTTCTCGACCTAAATGTCCATCTTCACCAGCATGCGGATTGATACCGCAAACATAAATTTTAGGGCTTGGAATGCCGAATTTAATGATCAAATCTTGATGTAAAATACGTGTTATTTTCTGTAGACGCTCGTGAGTAACTGCTTTGGCTACATAAGCGAGAGGGATATGTGTGGTGACTAACGCTACTCTTAGTCCTTCTGTTGCCAACATCATTACTACGTCAGAGCAATTTGCTTGATGAGCAAAATACTCAGTGTGACCACTAAATGGAATGCCAGCTTGATTAATTAGCCCCTTATGAACAGGGCCAGTAACAACGGCATCAAACTCACCTGAAATATTCCTCTCACTGGCGATACGCAATGTTTCAACAACATAACGACCATTATTAGCGTTAAGTACACCGGGAATACAAATATCGTCTAATTCAACAGGAAGTACGATTAGTGTGCCTGCTTGATGAGCGGTGGGCTCATCATCAGCATTATATTCTTTAATAATTAATGGTAATTGAAGTAACTTAGCGCGCGCACGCAATAACTCGACCGAGGCAACTACAACTATTTGTGCTGGCCATGACTGTTGAGCTATTGTTATGACTAAATCAGGTCCAACGCCCGCAGGCTCACCAGGTGTTATTGCTATGCGTTTTAACACTATTTTTCGTCCGACTCTATAATTTCAACATAAGCTTCATCACGTAGTTCTTTGATCCATCGAGCACCTTCTACGGCGAACTTTCTGTTATATAAAACTTGATGGGCACGATCTTTATTCATCTGGTTAGTCGCGTCCAATGTACGACGACCTGTTAATTGTGCAATGTGCCAGCCAAAAGAAGTCCTAAATGGTTTATGTATTTCATCTATATCTAGCCTTGCTAGTGCTTGAGAAAACGCAGGGGCATATTTATTAGGATCCGACCAGCCTAAATCTCCGCCCTTAACAGAAGTTGGTCCATCTGAATGTTCTTTTGCCAACTCAGCAAAATCTGCTTCACCAGCATTTAACTGATCAATAAAGCCTTGTAGTAAAGCTTCTGCTTTTGCTTCGCTAAGGATTATTGATGGTTCAATTAAAATATGCCTTGCTTTGACTTCTTCTATTTCGACCACTTTACGGCCACGGATATCAACAAGTTTTACAATGCTAAAACCTAATCCTGTTCGAATAGGGCCAAAAACACTGCCCTTTTCTTTACCATCAACTATCTTTGAAAAAAGTGTTGGCATTTCATTAATATTTTTCCAACCTAAATCACCACCTTCTAATGCGTTACCGCCACCGGAAGATGTCATGGCGATATTAGTAAAGTCACTGCCATTCTCCAACAGTTCAATAACCTTTTCAGCACGTGTTTTGGCAGCATTAATATCTTCTTGAGTCGGTTCGTTAGGGAATTCAATTAGTATATGCCCTAAACGATACTCAATATCTGCATTTGTTTGCTCTTTCATTGTTGACAGCAAATTAGCTATTTCTTGAGGTGAAATATAAATTCTGCGTCTAAGACTGGCGCGTCTAACTTCACCAGAGATCAATTCATTTCTTACATTTTCGCGATATTTTTCATAACTTAAACCATCAGATTCTAACATCTTTCGGAATGATTCAACGGATTGATTATTTTCTTTTGCCATATTATCTATAGTTTGGTCAAGTTGAGCATCACTCATTTGCATTCCCATGCGCTCACCAAGTTGTAGAATAATAGTATCATTTATTAATTTTTCCATTACCTGAATACGTAATGCTCGGGGAGATGGCAAGGCTTGGTTATTCTTTTTAGCTTGGAGGGCAATGGAGTTCAATAGATCTTTTATTTCAGACTCTAATACTACACCGTCGTTGACAACAGCTGCGACTCTATCTAATTTAATTTCTTCAGCAATACTATGCTTAATAGGATTTAATACTAGCACGGAGCTAAGGAGCAATAATTTCAATGAATTTTTCATGTAACGTAAATTTCTTCTAATTAATTATTAAGGAAGTAAGGGCGTTTATAGCCGAATATACTTGAATTTAGCATATCACTAACACTGTTAGATGACTGCCTACTATTAACGCCATTATATACAAATTCAATTTTAAAACCGCTATCAAACGCATCACGGTTTTCATTTATATTGTTATCGTCTTCAATTTTAGAGTTAATATTGCGGTGGTATGCAAATCGTATCCCCCAACAACAGCTACTATACTCAAGACCTGCATAACTTTCGATACTGCGTCTACCTTTTAAGTCTTGTGTAAAACGGCCGACAAATTGCCAGCGTTCAGCAATTTTTATGCTAGTAGTTAATGACATTTGTTCTAATGACTCTCCTGAGACATCACTAGCGTAGCGATGGTTCAATTGAATTGTTTTATTATTTGAAAATAAGTAATCTAATGATGTCTGACTTTTACTGGTGCTATTTGAATCTGTGTTGTATTGAATGTCGCTACTAAACTGCCAATTTCGGCTTAAATGAACGTATATATCAGCAGCTAACGCTGATTTATCAGCGATAACATCTTGTTCACTATTGTTAAAGTTACTTTCGTTAAAGTAAACGATACGACCTAAACTAAAGCGCAATAACTCACTGTTTTGTTCATTTAAAATGCGGCTGGTAAGTCCCCATGATACTTGGTTAGCTTGGGCTATACGGTCGATACCACTAAAGCGACGGTCTCGGAATAAACCATTATAATCATCTTGTAAATTGGTAGTGTCATAAATACCAATATTACTTTGGTCCTTATCAGGTATGTATAGATACTGTAATTGTGGTTCTAAGGTTTGATTATAGCTTTGACCAAAGAGCGATAAAGCGCGATCAAAATTTACGCCACCATGAACTCGAACTTTTGGTAATGTTCGACTGACATCTTTCTCTAGATTACTGGCTGCATCAATATTTTTTTGCTGATAATTGGTTTGTAATAGTTTTAGTTCAGAGTTTAAGAACCATGCAGGTGTCACTATTGGATATAGTAGTCCTGCTTCAAGGTGATATCTTTCGGCAGTTGGTTTAGTTTTATCAGGGGTGTCAAAAACAGAAAGCTCCGAATAAATATCAATAATACCATCAAAGCTTGTTAATGCTTGCTGACTGCTTATTTCTATTTGCGGTAGGGTTTTATAACTTTGCTGATGATCACCTAATACTTCAAAATCTTGTAATTTAAACGTTGACTGCCAAGTGTCGGCGAAGTACGACACTTCTCCCACTTGATACAAATAAGAGTCGTTTGAATTGAACTGGCTACTGCCTAAATCCACCAAATAGTTGTCATCACTGATGGTACTATAATCAACATGAGCTCGAAATCTATCTGAATAAGTACCAATATGTTGTATACGTGCTAAATATCGCGAATCATTATTAGTGATTTTTTTATCATTGTTAAGGTACTCAATATCGACTTGTCCTGATTGCAAACCTTCTAAATACCTAAATTCGGTAATTAACTGAGTACCACGGTCAGACATATAGCGCGGTGTAATGGTTGCATCCATATTCTCAGCGATATTGATATAATATGGCATCTGAACTTCAATGCCTGAATTATTTGAAGAGCTAATACTTGGATATAAAAATCCTGATTGTCTTTCAGTTCCTATTGGCATTGTTAAATAGGGAACATATAGCACTGGAATATCGAAAAGACTAAAGCGGGCATTATAGGCTTCTAGCGACTTTTCATCGGCTGAAATGGTAATTTCACTGGCGCGCATTTGCCAATCAGGTACTGCGCCATAACAAGTGGTAAAACTTGAGTCGATGAAGTTCAGCGTTTTTCCATCACCATTAATATTTATCTCTTCAGCGCTACCATGACCGGCAGTACCATTTAACTGATAAGAAGTATCTGTTAGTGAAGTGGTTTTTTGTTGTTCATTGATATTTAAGGTACTAGCAAAAATATCAATGCCTTTGTTTTGAAAATGAATGTCACCATTTGCAATAACAGTAGCATCTTCTCTATTAACTGATAATTCATCTGCGACAACAGACTTATCTTTATTTAATAATGTTACGCCTCCGGTAAATTGAGCGTACTCACCTTTTTTGATACTTGACGTTGAAGATAAAATAGTAAAATTATCATTAGCTACTTTACCTGATTCACCTGCTATTTGAGCATAACTTGGAATAGGGCATTGGCTAACGTCAGTTTTATTCGTATTATTATTTTGTGCGTTGCTGCCATATGTACAAAATAGTAGGCAGGCAAAAGAAATTTTGTTTAAGGGAAAACGCATTTATTGTCCGAATAATTAACTTATAAAAATAAAAACTTAGAATAATCGCGGCATTTTACCGCTAAAGACTGCAATAATATAGCAATTTTCATTAGCCTGCTAATTAGTTATATTGGCATTATCATTTTTGAGAGAATAATTCTATTGAACACCCTAAGAACAGGCAATTTACTAAAGTGGTTAGAGCCGCATTTTTCGAACCAAGAAATTATTTTAATACCATTAACTGGTGATGCGGGGTTTAGACGTTACTTTCGGTTTAACTATAATAATCAATCTTATATCGCCGTCGACGCGCCGCCGAAGTTATCAAACAACAGTGCTTTTATTGAGATACAAGCATATTTACACTCAGCTAACGTTAACGTACCCCAAATATTAGCAAAGGATATTTCACAAGGATTTCTATGTTTGAGTGACTTAGGAAATGTATTGCTGGCAGATCAATTGTCTAAAGAAAACATGCAAAAGTATTATTCACAAGCAATTGTTGAATTAGAAAAAATTAACTTTGCCCGACAAGCCGCAATGACTTCTTTACCTATATACGATGAAAAGTTTATTGCTACGGAACTAATGATATTCCAACAATGGCTACTTGAAGAACACCTAGGTATTAAATTATCAGCAGAAGAAACTAACAAATTATTAGCATGTTTTGATTACTTATCAGCAGCTATTATTGAACAACCAAAAGTTTTCATGCACCGTGATTATCATAGTCGAAATATTATGCTGTTAGAAAATGAACCTTTGGGCATTATTGATTTCCAAGATGCTGTGCAAGGTCCTGTTATTTATGATTTGGTTTCCTTACTGCGAGATTGCTATGTGCGCTGGCCCGCAGAGTTATTAGCACCGCTAATTGAAGAATACCGCTTGCGAGTGCAAAAACACTTTCCAACTGAAGATTTATCTCAAAAAAAGTGGCAATATTGGTTTGATTTAACCGGTTTACAAAGGCACATAAAGGCTAGCGGAATATTTGCGCGATTGCATCATAGAGATCAAAAGTCGAGTTACTTAGCTGATATTCCACTTACGTTGACCTATATACAAGATGTTAGTGGGCAATATGATAAACTCAGCTTTCTTCATGAGCTTGTGACGAAGCGCGTAATGCCAGCATTAGATGAAATAACTCTGTAAGTAGAGTTGGACTTAGTTTTACTTTGCGTAGTGTAAATAAATGGGAAATGTTAGATGAAAGCCATGATTTTGGCGGCAGGGCGTGGCGAGCGTATGCGGCCATTAACCGATGCTTGCCCTAAGCCGTTACTGAAGATAAAAGGTATTCCGTTAATTGAATATCATATTAAAAATTTAGTCGCAGCCGGTATTAAAGATATTGTGATTAATCACGCTTGGTTAGGTCAGCAATTAGTTGGCTACTTAAGTAGTGGTGAAAAATATTCAGCTAAAATTAGTTACAGCGAAGAACCTGTTGCGTTAGAAACCGCAGGCGGAATTCTTAAAGCTTTGCCTTTACTAGCCGGGGAAGATGACGAGATATTCGCCGTAGTTAATGGTGATGTTTATTGTGATTATAACTTTCAACAATTACCTGAACTGTCGCCACACTGTAATGCTCACTTAATGCTAGTGGCTAACCCTGAGCATAATGTAAAAGGTGACTTTCAGCTTACAGCGGGCATGTTGAACAACCCTAATAATGCTAAGCAAGAAACCTATACCTTTAGTGGTATTGCGCTTTATCGCAAACGCTTCTTTAAACGATATGTTAAAGCATTATGTGAAGAAAAGTTTGAGCAGCATACGATACAACCATTGGCACCTATGTTAAGGGCCGCAGCCGATGCTGGAAAAATATCGGCTAGTTTGATTGATGTACCGTGGACTGATGTTGGTACACCTGAACGTTTAGCTATGCTAAATCGTGAATAAATTGTTTTATAAATAAAGAGTTATTGAGTTCTATTATGCGGATTTGGGGTAAAATATTAGGTTTCTTATTTGGCTTTATGTTGAGTAAGAACATTTTTGGTGCATTACTTGGCGCATGGTTAGGTCATCGCTTTGATCAAGGTGTAGGGCTTAACTTTAATAACTTAGGCGGTTCAAAAAGTGATACTGACCGTCAAGCGGCATTCTTTTATAGTACTTTTTCCGTTATGGGTTATATCGCAAAAGCTAATGGTCGTGTTACTCAGCACGAAATAGCTTTTGCTAAAGCTTATATGGACAAACTAGGTCTTAAAGACGAATTGCGACAACAAGCGCAAGAGGCTTTTCGAGATGGTAAAACTACAGGGTTTCCGTTGGCTGAGCGCTTAGCCAAGTTAAAATCTGCAGTCGGTCATCGCCATGATTTATTATTATTATTTTTAGAAATTCAAATTCAAGTTGCCTTCGCTGATGGTGAATTAGATAGCGATGAGCGCAATGCCTTACATCAAATTGCCAGTGGTTTAGGCTATTCTCCGAAAGAGCTCGATAAGCTGTTAGAAATGATTATTGCTGGGGCAAACTTTCACCAGCAAGGCGCAGGTAATGGTTTTGCAAACTCAGCTCAGCAGCTTGAAAATGCTTATAAAGTGCTAGGCGTTAGTGATAACAATTCTGCTAGCGAAGTTAAAAAAGCTTATCGTAAATTAATGTCACAGCATCATCCTGATAAATTAGTCGCTAAAGGCTTACCGCCGGAAATGATGGAGATAGCCAAACAAAAAGCGCAAGATATTCAAGCAGCTTACGAACTGATCTCTGCGCAAAGTAAATAGTTTCTGGTTATTTTTTGATAAATGTTCGAACGCCTAAATTGACTTTGTTGCGGTTAAGCGGTGATTTTTGTTATTTTTTAATGTTTTTCAACCCAGTTACTGTCAAAGGAAAATATTAACGTATTAGTATTTTCATCAAGGAATAGGGTGTTCAGCAAAATAAATCTTTGCTAACTCAACAAAGGTTTTAACTCTAGCGGAGAGTTCATACCTATGCGGGTACATAGCTGAAACTTGTAAATTGTTAACCGCATACTCAGGCAATACTTCAATTAGGCTTTTGTTGTTGACATAACGTGCGACAGAATAACTCGGTGCTTGAATAATTCCTTGGCCATTCGCTGCTGCTTCGTTCAGCAGCTTTCCGCTATTTGAAGTCCACGCCCAATTAAATTTTACTAGCCTACGTTCACTATTTTCATTAAAAATCCATTGTTCTTTACGCAAGCTATGATTAAAAAATAATAATTGGTGTTGTGCCAAATCATCAAGACTTTCAGGGTAACCACATTGCGTTAAGTACTCGGGGCTTGCCCAAAGTGTTAAACGAGACTGTCCCACTTTTTGTGCTATATAACTGGCATTCGTTAAACTTGGAGCAACGCGAAAAGTTAAATCAGTTTTATCGTCAAATAAATCAATAGGAACATTATCTATACGAATGTTTAACTTTACCTGTGGATATTGCTCTCGGTAAAGCGCTATAAGTGGCGCTAAATATTGGCCACCAAACTCAGCGGTTGTTGATATTCTTAATTCGCCACTAGGTTCACTTTTTAGCTGTCTCATTTGGTTATCGACTAAGTGCAGTTTTTTCAAAATCGGTTTTATACTATTACGATATTGTTCACCAGCTTCAGTGATAAAAACTTTACGCGTGTTGCGTTTTAATAACAAACACCCCAGCTCTTGTTCCAACTGCTTAACGTACCGGCTAACCATCGTAGTCGATACGTCCATTTCTTTTGCTGCTTGAGAAAAGTTTAAATACTCGGCCGTTAGGCAAAATGCTTTCATTGCTTCTATTTTATTCATGAAAATAAAAAGTATTATGAACTTATGGTTTAAACACTATGCCTATTTAGTTGCTTCTAAACAAGGTGCATTCAAGGCAGAATAACTGCTTATTAACTTGTCATTAACGAAACAACAATGAAACTACTAAAAAACATTACCTTATTAACGTTATCAATTTCTCTTGCTTTGCCTACTGTGGCTCAAACTTTGATATTGAAAAATATTAATGTTGTTGATGTTATAGGTTTGAAAATCAATAAAAATCAAAATATTATCATCGATAATAAAATAATTTCATCTATTAAGCCCTTAGATAATAAGGTTACACCTGAAGGTGTTGTTGTTATTGATATGACAGATAAATTTATCATCCCAGGGTTAATCGATACACACGTTCATCATGCAACATCACCAGACAGCTCTGACAACGATCAAATTACGCGTATGCGATTACGAAAACTGTTAAGAGGGGGAGTAACATCAGTAAGAGATATGGGCGGTGATGCACGTGCACTATACTCATTAAAACGTCGAGCAGATAGCGATGTTATTCAATCTCCTGATATATACTATTCCGTAATTATCGGTGGCGAGGAGTTTTTCTCTGATCCTCGAACCGTTGAATCTGCGAAAGGTGAAATACCAGGTCATGTTGATTGGATGCGCGCGGTTGATAGAAACTCTAACTTTGATGAAATAATGCTCAAAGCTTCGGGTGCAGGAGCCACAGGCATTAAAATTTATGCAAAGGTACCTGCTAACGTTATTCCAAAACTAGAAGAATCAGCAAAGAAGCACGGTTTAAAAGTATGGTCACATGCTTTTGTTGGTCCGACAAAACCGCAAGAACTCATTAATGCGGGGGTTGAAACCATTTCACATGCACCAGATATTTCAGCTCATGTTGTCGATAACTTTTATAAACTACGTCGAGAAAATAAGAATATAACAGCAAAACAGAAATCAGAATCTTTTGATTTAACTAGATACCAAGGTTTGTTTGCGGATATGAATAAACAGGGCACGATATTAGATGCCACCTTAACTGTGTTTGAAAAGCAACAAGTCGCGCGTGGTGAAAGAGGTGAATTGATGTATCAGTGGGGGCAAACATTTACCCGTGTAGCCCATGAGAATGGTATTAAAATATCAGCAGGAACAGATGGTGCTAGTGATCACTATCAGTCTGCTTATCCTTTAGTGCAGCATGAAATGCAATTGTTAGTGAATGATGTTGGTATGGATCCACTTGAAGCTATTCAAGCAGCAACGATTAATGGTGCAGAAGTTATTGGTATAGAAAAGAGTCATGGTGATATTAGCGTAGGTAAGGTGGCTAACTTAGTTATCCTTAATCAAAATCCAGCTGATAACATTGAACACGTTAAAGATATTGCCCATGTGATTAAAAATGGACAGTTTATTCATATTGGTGATGATAAAAGTTTACCGTTTGTTAGTGCGAAAAAAGCAGCAGGTATGCTTTGGCTTTCAGGCCAAGTTGGCAACTACCCAAGCACTAAAGCATTAGCAGGCTCCGATATAACAAGTCAGATGCATCAAGCGATGAAAAATATTGGTAGCGTTTTACAAGAATATGATCTGAACTATCGTGATATTACTAAGTGTACCTTGATGCTTGCCGATATTGGTGACTGGAAAAAAGCTAATGAAGCTTACCTACCATTTTTTGAAACACCACCCGCACGCAGTGCCTATGCAACTGCAGGGCTAGCACTTAATGCTAAAGTTGAAATTGAATGTATTGCAGAGCTTTGATAAGGGGGGAGCCATGGATAAAAGGCAGTTTTTAAAAATTAGTGGTGGTATTTCAATTGGCATTTTATTACCTAGCAGTGTAGTTGCATCAGGAATACCGCACTTATTAAAAAGTGATAAGCATTGGCAACCATACAAAAAAAGTATAGTTATTGATGGTTTAAGTGCGGCATTTGATTATGGTGTTGAAAGCTTTGATGAAAAAACCTTAACTACATTTAAAGAATCCGGAATTAGTGCGTTAAATGCGACGATACCCTCACCTGGTGATGATCACAGCGCAACATTAACTAAAGTAGAAGCGACACTAAACTTAATCAAGCGCTACCCAAATTATTTTCGCTTAATAGTCAAAGCCGATGATGTGCTATTAGCTAAGCAGCAACGACAAATAGGCATTATTATGGGATTTCAGTCGACAGAAATGTTTGCTGATGATCTTAAACAAATTAATTTTTTCGCCAAGCAAGGCGTACGCTATATGCAAATGAGCTATAACGGACCTTCACAATTTGGTAGTGGTGGATTGGTTACTAAGGATAAAGGGCTGACAAAGTTAGGGCGTCAAGCGTTAAGTCAAATGGAAAACAATAAAGTGCTGGTTGATTTATCGCATTCAGGACAGAAAACTGTTGCTGATGCAATACAACATTCAACTAGGCCTTTGACCATCTCCCATACCGGTTGTAATGGTATTTATCGTCATCCACGTAACAACGATGATGCAGAATTAAAAAGCGTTGCAAATAAAGGTGGCGTTATTGGGCTTTATTTAATGCCATTTCTTGAAGGTGGAGACAACGAGCTTAAGGCTGAAGCCTTGTTGAAACATATCGATTACGCTGTAAATTTATGTGGTGAAGACCACGTTTCGATTGGTAGTGATCAAGGTGTTGTGCCTGTTAGTGACGGCCCTGAATATCGTGAAGTTATTCGTCAAGAAGTTAATCGCCGTATAGCCGCAGGAATTTCAGCACCTGGTGAAACACCAAATCGTCCGCCTTTTATTGCCGAGCTTAATTCAGAAAAGCGTATGGAATTAATTGCTTGGCATTTAACTAAGCGTGGCTATAACGACAATCAGATAGAAAAAATCCTTGGTGTAAACCTATTAAACCTTTATCGAGAGGTTTGGTGATTTATCAATAAGTTTTGTAATACGCTAAAAATTTGTTGCGTTAAAAGTGCATTTTAATGTGCCGAATGACATTAGTGTGGCTTGCAAGGCGTATTGCAAGTCGCGTACACTATTGGCGAACTTGATTCATTCACTCATTGGATAGCAGAAATGTACTTTTCAGTAACTAACAGGCGACTAATCGCAATATGGCTCAGTGCTATATTGTTAGTATTGTCTGTGGCTGCTTCTGCGCATAGTGTTGAACATATCGATGAAGGTGCGAAAACGCACTGTACGTTGTGCTTTCACCAGCATCAATTTGATCAAGTACTACCGCAGCAAGACGCCAATCTTGAATTTATAGGGCAGTATTACGAAGCAAGAAGTATTGCTCAACCGTTATTAGCACTTGTTCATAGTGTTACTTACCTTAGTCGCGCACCTCCCGTTTTTCTCTAAAACTCATTAGTTAACAATTTGTATATCCACAATGTTCATTTACTCGAGTAGTAAATGGCCTGTGTTGCCGTATTTAATTTATTTTAGAGATTTAAAACAATGAAAAACATGAAATTTTCACCTACGCGCTTATCTGCAAAAGTAAGTGCTGCTTTGGCTATGTCTGCATTAATTCCGGTACTTGCACAAGCGCAAACACCAACACTTTCTAACCCTACTGTTAGTGCAATTTTAGATGGTTATTACCAAAGTGAAAACCGCTTAATGGCTGAACGCACCGAAGGCTTTGGGCTAGGTGAAACAGAGTTAGCTTTTAGTGCCAGTATTGATGATATGTTTTATGGCAAGCTAACCACCGTATTTGAAACGCATGATGGCGAAAGTGAAGTCAATATTGAAGAAGCTTTCATTCAAACGATGGCCTTACCTAACGGTTTTACCGTGCGCGCTGGACGATTTTTGTCGGATATTGGTTACTTGAATAACCAGCATCTTCATTCAGATTCCTTTACCAGTAGACCAAGTGCTTACCGTGCCTTTTTAGGTGGTCATTATTTCGATGATGGTTTGAGAGTTAGTTATATTGCACCAACTGACTTGTACTGGACTATGGGAGCTGAAGTATTCTCAGGTGATAGCCTTCGAGCGGCAGATGAACATGGTGAGCGCGAATTTGACAGTACTGGTGTTTATACCGCATTTACTAAGTTCGGCGGTGATATTGGCGTTGAAAGTTCGTGGCAATTAGGTTTTAGTTATTTACGTAATGAAAATGGTTTATTGACACCAGAAGAACATGACGAGCATGGTGAAGATGGTCATGAAGACGAGCATGCAGAAGATGAACATGGCCACAGTCACTCTGCCAGTTATACGGGCAAGAATACTTATGTTGCTGACTTCGTTTTCAAATGGGCGCCAAATGGCAACTATAAGTATCAACATTTAACGTTAAGTGCAGAATACTTTAGAGTGAGCGATTTTATGGTACCTGAGCTTCATGATGAACATGAAGAAGACGAGCATCATGATGAAGAAGAACACCATGATGAAGGTCATGGCAAAGATTATCATCAAGCTTGGTATGTTAGTGGTGTATACCAATTTTCACCAAACTGGTCAGCGGGTTTACGTTATGGTGAACTAGATGCTCAATTGCAGCATGAAGAACATTTTGATGCACAGGAATTAAAAGAAACTGAACTAAGCATTGCTTGGCACAACAGTCACTTTTCAACGGTGCGATTAGAGTTTAGTCACCAAAGCAATGTTGGTTTTGACAATGACTTAAGTGATAACGCCATTACTTTACAATATGTTATGGCTTTGGGGGCTCACGGTGCACATCAATTTTAAACTATTAATTTCAGGTGTTTTATTATCATTGAGTCAGCAAGCTTTCGCACAAGTGAATATTTTTACCTGTGAGCCTGAATATGCTGCCCTAGCAGAAGAGCTTGCACCTGATGCGAGAATATACTCTGCAACAACGGCAATGCAAGATCCACATCTAGTACAAGCACGCCCAAGTTTAATTGCTAAAATGCGCCAAGCTGATTTAGTGGTATGTGCGGGAGCTGAACTTGAAATTGGTTGGTTGCCTATGTTGCAAATGAAAGCCGCTAATGCTCAAGTACGTAGCACCGATAAAGGATTATTTTTTGCTGCAGAGCATGTCGACACATTAGATAAAATGGCCAATATTGACCGCAGCATGGGTGATGTGCATAGCTTAGGTAATCCGCATTTACATTTTTCACCTGAGCGCATGTTGTTAATTGCTAAAGCATTAACGAAAAAATTAGTGCAATTAGATGCTGAGCAAACTGAAGCATATCAACAACGTTTACAAAGCTTTAGTAAGCGTTGGCAAGCTGCAAGTTCAAAATGGCAGGAAGTGGCAAGTCAATTAAAAGGAATGAAAGTGATCGCCTATCACTCTAGTTTCCGCTATTTATTTGATTTTGTTGGTATTGAGCAAGTTGCTGATTTAGAACCAAAGCCAGGCTTGCCGCCAACGAGTGCTCATCTTGCTAGTTTATTAAAACGGGCAAAACAAGATGATATTTCGGCTATTGTGGTGGCATCTTATCAGGACCTTCGTGGTGCCAATTGGTTAGCTGAAAAGTCTAGCTTGCCTGTTATTGTTCTGCCTTTATCTGTTGGGGGCAATGAGCAAAGTAACGACTTATTTAGCTTGTACGATAATGTTCTTGATTTATTGATACAAGAATACAACGCACAAAAGTTGCTGACCTTGTGATAGGGCTCTAACGATGGATTATGAATTACTAACAATATTGTTACCAGCATTTGCCGCAGGTGTTTTGGTGCTTTCAACCCATGTTGTGCTGGGTAAGCAAGTATTGAAACGTGGCATAATATTTATTGATTTGGCAATTGCACAAATTGCGGCGTTGGGCGCAATGGTTGTGCATATGGACCATGATATTGCTGAACTTGCTTATGCACATGTTTGGATGCCAGCACTGTTTGCGTTAGCTGGGGCAGGCGTTATTGCTTGGTTAGCTAAGCATATGGCGGAAGAACTTGAGGCTATGATAGGTTGCTTTTACGTACTATCGGCAGTTGCGGCTATGTTGTTATTATCGAATGATCCGCATGGTGCTGAGTTACTTAAGCAGCTAATGTCAGGTCAAATTCTTTGGGTAAGCTGGCAACAGCTTTTGTTACCTGCCGTTGTTTATAGTGCCATTTTAGCGCTGATATACGCTAAGCCTAAAATTTTAGATGGAGCCGCTTTTTACTTACTGTTTGCATTAGTCATAACACTGTCAGTTGAGCTTGTTGGAGTCTACTTAGTTTTCAGTACTTTGATTTTACCAGCGCTAGCCGTTAACAAGTTAAAGGCTAGGTATATTTTAGTTTGGGCTTATGGAGTCGGCTTTATTGGCTATGTTTTAGGTTTATTTTTATCAGCAAGCTTTGACTTGCCAAGTGGTGCCGCAATTGTCGCAACATTAGCATTAACTGCTGTACTATTTAGAGTTATAGATAAAATACTGGTGAAACGTAAAAGTTAATAACTGTATTTTAATTAATATTTACATTATTCGAAAGGAGCCTTTATGGCTCATTTTTTATTGCTTTATATATATTTTTTTCAGTACGATTATCAGACGTTTTTTGTAAAGCATTTTAACTTTTTTTAAAGGGGGTATAAATCCGAAGTAATTCGTACTTTTACTTTGTTTGGTTAACAAAAGTTTACATTTTAGTTAATCATCAAATTGAACTTATCTATCAAAGCTCAATTTTATTTGATATAAAAAACTGCTGATTTGTTTTACGTGAACAGTGTTTTAATGTTGTAAATGGAATAAATATATAAAAAACAAATAACTATAAAAGCAAAAAGGATTTAAATATGAAAGTATTAAATAGTCGTAAGCACGCTCTCGCCTTAAGTATAACCGCCGCATTATTTGCTTCACAAAGTTACTCAGTTATTGCTGCTGAAGCAGATGAAGTTGAGCGAATTGAAGTCACGGGCTCCCATATTAAGAGAACCGACATGGAAGGGCCATCGCCGCTAACATCCATTAGTTCTGAAGATATTGCTAATAGTGGGGTAACTGACTTAATTGGGTTATTTACAAAATTACCAATGGCGGGTCAGGGCACATTCTCAACGCAAGGAAACAGTAGCGATAATACCAGTAATGGTGGTTCAAGTGTTTCTTTACGTGGTCTAGGTGCTGATTCCACTTTAATTCTAGTTAACGGCCGCAGAGTATCCGTATCACCATTTGCAAATAATATTGATACCGCATTTGTTGATATTAATAATATTCCATTAGCAGCAATTAAGCGTGTTGATATTTTGAAAGATGGTGCGTCGGCAACTTATGGCTCTGATGCTGTTGCTGGTGTAATCAACATTGTTTTACGTGACGATATTGAAGGTGCCGAAATATCAGCAAAGTTCGGTGATACCGCAGATGGTGGCGGCGAAGAAAAAAATATAAGTTTGGTTTGGGGTAATTCTACAGAAAAAACCAGTCATACCTTTGCCTTAGACTACTTTGACCGTGAAGAAATACTTTATGGTGATCGCGATTATTCAAAATCTTCAAACCAAGCTGCATTAAGACCTAATGACCCATTTGCTACTGACTTTAGAAGTTCATCAGGCTTTCCAGGAACAATAGCATTGGCAAGTGATTCAACTATTCGTATGCCTGATACCTTTGGGAATGATGTTTGTGCAGCAGAAGATATTGTTGGAAACCTTTGTCGATATGACTATGCACCGGTAATGACCTCGGTTCCCGCAACTGAACGTGCAAGTTTTATCTACATGGGCAAATATGAGATCAATGACAATTTACACGGCTTTGCTGAATTAAACGGCCAGCACTCCAAAACCACAATTCGTGGGGCAGGTAGCCCAAGCTTTAATGAATTATTTATGTCGGGAGATAATGTTAACCACCCTTTTGCTGACATGCCTACTCATGATTTTTACCAACAAGACTTAACCATGCGTCGTCGAATGGTTGATATTGGAAACCGTGAAAAACGTGTGACTTCTGACTATTATCGAGCAATTCTTGGCCTTAAAGGTGAAGTAAATGATTGGAGCTGGGAAGTTGCTTACAACTACATCAAAAGTTCTTCTACAGAACGTGGTGTTAACGGTTTTCCTAATTCTCGCCGAACACAAGAAGCTATAGATAGCGGTTTATGGAACCCGTTTGAACCATCAAGTAACAGCCAAGAATCACTCGACTTTATTGAAACAACAACCTCACGAATTGGTAAATCAACCAGTAAATCATTTGATGGTAAAATAAGTGGTTCATTGATGGAGATGGAACACGGTGATCTCGGTTTAGCTGTCGGCGTTGAATATCGTGAAGAAAGTATTGCAGATAATCCAGATGATCAATTTTTACGTGGTGAGGTTTTTGGTACCGAAGCAACACAAGCGAATGGTTCTCGCGACAATACCTCTATATTTGCCGAGTTAGCTATTCCCGTGCTTGAGAACTTAGAAGTTCAGTTAGCGGTTCGTCGTGAAGATTATAGTGATTTTGGTACAACTACCGACCCTAAAATTGCCTTTATTTGGCAAGCAACTGACTCACTTTCACTACGTGGTTCGTATGGTACAGCATTTAGAGCGCCATCTTTACATCAAATAGGCTTAGGTAATACTGATGAGTCACCTAACTTGGTTGATACCGTTCGCTGTGCCGCAGTAGGTAACATTAATAAAGCTTGTGAACCACAAGAATACACTGCTGTGTTATCAGGTAATGATGATTTAGGTCCAGAAGAGTCTACAAGTTATAACTTAGGTGTAATCTATGAGGTGACAGAAAATTTAGATTTTTCAATAGATTATTATGACTATGATATCGAAAATGTTATTACAAAAGATACACAATTTAAGTTTAGCACCTTAGGTAATGATCCAAGTGTTGTTGAACGTTTACCATCGAACCTTGCTGGTGATCCGGGTGAAGTTGTTCGTATTTTTGATCAATTTGAAAATATCGGTAACGTCACTACATCAGGTTTAGATATAGAAGCCAATTATGGCTTGGAAACTGATATGGGTGACTTTAAATTCTCATATGTAATTAACTATGTTTTATCGTACGAAGACGCACGTCCTAATGCTGATGGCAGTATGCGCATTGATACTCAAGAAGGCGACTTCGAGCAACCTGAAGTTCGTTGGAGCTTTAATACGGCTTGGATAAATGGGGATTGGAATGCAAGTATGGCTGTAAATTACATTGGTGAGTTTAAGCAAGATGCCTCTGTTGCTGCTGATGGTATTAGCGATATTGACTCATGGACAACAGTAGACACCACGGTGAACTATATCGGTATTGAAAACACAACGCTTAGTTTAGGTGCCACAAACTTGTTTAATGAGGAACCACCATTTAGCTATCATGATTTTATGGGCTACGTGAATAGCACACATAGTGCCCAAGGCCGATTTGTGTATGTTAAAGCTAGTTATAAATTTTAAATAACTAATTGGGTATGTGTTGATAAATGCTCTTACTATTGTAAGAGCATTTTTTTTAACTGCTATTTTTGTGCAATTATTTTTATTATTATGATATTTAATCAGAACTTTATATTGGATATCATTAATAATATAGCGCGGAGACATTTGGAGTACCACATCAAACTAACGATAATTTAATGTCATACATAAATGGAACTGAGCGAAATTCAGGTACAAAAAAAGACGCATAATAAGCGTCTTTAATATTAAAAATGGTGGCCCCTCCCTGACTTGTTTTTGATTGGTATCTATTTGATTTTATTTTCTTTTTACTTTCTTGTGTTGCGTGTGTACTACTTGTGGTACTACTAAGTGGAATTTTCATAAATTATTTTCATATAAATAGAATTAGCACTTAGTAAACTAATTAGAAGTCTAAAAGTGGAATACAAAGATAAACACAGTGTTAAATTTTTACATCATCAAGCAAAGTTTGTAGTGCTGTCATATCTAAACCATTTTGAAGTAGCCCATCAACTAAAATGTTTGTTCCATCGTCATTTTTCTTACCTATGCTATCAAATATGCTGCGCGACATGGCGAGTATACTTTTAAATGTGGGTTCTTTTAATAGCCTATAACAGGCATTTTTTTGAGGCGTATTTTCACAATCCGCAGCAATGAATAAGTCGAGATCGTCTTTTATTTTAAATAATAATTTTTTAGCGATTTTTCTTAGGTTATTTAGCTCTTTATCAATAGGTATATTTTTGGTCTTAAGTAGAATTAGGCGGCTGTGGCTTTGTAAAAGGTTATTTCTTATTGTCCAGTAATGTTGACTTAGTTTGCCCTGATAATTCTCTAGATATGCGGCTTTAAATAGCGCAACTATATTGTTTCTTACTGTTACTGCTGTAGCTGGCGTATACGTGCTTGGAGGCGGTAAATTTAAACTATTTGCACTGTCTATCGTTGCGGTAGGGGCTAGTTCAAGCGCAATTTGTCTGGTTTCTTGCGTAATAGACCATATTTCATCTTCAGTTAACTCATTGTCGCAGTTATTTCCAGGACAATTGGTATTTCTATCATTAATAGCTTTGGTATATTCTTGTGCGAACTTATTTGCTTTTGACAAAACCGTATCAAGCTCATATTTTAATCCTGCAGCCGCACTTGATTTTATCGCAGCAAGTGGGCGTTTAAGATCATTTTCTATCGCTGTACGAGATAAATAGCCTCCTAAGTTATCGGTGGCGTCGATAACAAACTGTGTATCAATATCTTTTTGCGCATTAATATCGTTAATGAGTGCTTGTAATGTTTGAGGTTGATCTAGTGTTCTTTCTGCAAAGCCTGTTTGAATTTGAAATGTTAGATAGGTACGTTCTCTAAAATCTTTGTACCCATATCCCGAACCAGTGGTAGCAGTGCAATAGGTATAATCTAATTTTCTACCTTTAGTTTTGTCATCAGGGCCAGGTGCGTAATATGTACCATTCTTTTCATCATATTGATCGCACCTTTGTACCAAACGGCCAGAAACGTGATCAAACTTTAGATGCTTCCATATTTCTTGCTCTTGTGGACCTTTAATAGTGTCTTTTTTGAGAAGCGCATAGTTGCCAGCACTTAAGGTAGGGTGACTATAGCCTTTATTGCCAGTTCCCGGAACTAAGGTCATGACATATCTAAAGTTTATATCATCACCACTTCCTTGTAGTAAACTAGCTCCTAATGTATCTAATAGGGTTAAAGCAGTGCTTGCAGGTGGATAAGCTTTTTTCCCTTGTTCGGCCAACGCTTTGAGAAGGCCCACTTGTTTATCAGACATATCGTCTAACTCAAGAATTGATAATTTAACCACTAATGGTCCACCTTTATACTCAATGGGCCCATAAACAGGGAGGTAGCTAAAATTAAGATACTGCTTCGCTTTAACGCCATCAGAAAAGTAAACAACTCTACCAACTTTATCTGAAGATGGACCAAATGCTAAGCCGCAACCTGCTACTCCTTGTTCGCAAACACTGGCAATTACTACGACTTCTGCATTGGCACTATTGCCTGAAAAGAACTCGTATGGGGTTCTCGATTCATGCGAACCCAAAACGTATCCCTGCATCATGTGAACTGAAATTGTATTACCCTCTTTAATTGCAGGCGCATCTTGGTACTTCCTATATAATGTTTCGTAACATTTACGTTCAACACCTGCCGGTGTTTTGAGAGAGCTTGCATAATCGTCTGATGAACAAGTTTGTGAAGGAATAACGGCATTATCAACAGTGCGTGTGTAATCGACTTCACCTTCACTAATATTTGAACAGGCATTCAGAAAAAAACAAGCAAAGAGGAAATAAGGTGCATTTATAGGCATCTTCATGATGTTGAGTCCTTTCAATTGTTAATACATTGTTTTATTTTTATTCAATTAGTGTAGTTTGAAATAAGCTAATATCAATTTTGATAGTTGTTTAATTAATGGCTTATTTATGTTGTTGTGAATACTAATAAGTAATGACTACTTTGTAGAGGGGGAGTATTCGAATCATAGATATGAGACATTTTGTAAATGATTTTTCAGAGCTAATGGCGTATATCGTAAAAATGAATTCGCTTTTTAAATTACTTTGGCAAGTAATCTACAAACTCAGTTTCACTATTGCCAAAATCAAGAAAGCTTAAATTAACTAGTGTATCCAATGAATAGTCATCATTTGATTTGATATTACTCATCCACAATTTTTCTAGTGTTGTGAATGTCGCTATTACTTTTAAAGATTTTTCAGTAATTAAGGTATTACTTACATTCAGACTTTTGATGCTATGAAGAAAAGGCAAATTAGATATGCCTTTATCAGTTATTTCTGCGCCTTCAAAATTTAGTGAGACAACATCAACTGGAATGCTTTTCAGTTGCTCGTTTAAAATATCAGTGCCATCAATATGGTCTTTTTTAATATCCATGTAACTTTCCATTTCATAGCACTTTGATTATGTTATGTTTGAGCCGTTTTTTGTTTTAATAAATCACTTAAGTCTAAATAGTGATATTTAAGCATATCTTCATTATCATCCATTAAATCAGTAAGCATCATAATTACATCGTAAGTATTATCAGACATGGCTGATAACGTCCATTTATTAAGGTTTTCTTGATACTTTTCAATTGTTGCCACTTTAACTCCAAATAATTTTGCAAGCTCTTCATCGGATGCGCCCAAAATTCGTAATTGTGATGCCTCACTCCATTTTTTAACCTTTTTGGCTTGGGTCATTAAGGTTTTATTTTTTTTATATAATATTGAGTTTTCGCCTTTAAAACCTTGGTACTGATCTGAATATTTTTCAAGATAATTACTGCAAGCTTCGCTACTTGTTAATACTTCATTTGTTAACGGGATTTCTAAAACAGCAGATATGTTTCTAGCATAGGCTAGTTGTCGGTGTGTCGGAGGAAGCTCGTTGTCATCTAACATAGATCTTAATAATGATATAATTGCTTCTGAGTGGTACGTGTATAGTTTGGGCATTTTAGATTCTTTTAGCTTTTTTGAAATCGCCAAAAATAGTGGGGTTGGTAATTCAAAATCAATCACAGCTTCTCCGACTGTTATTTGACCTTCAGCAACGTCGTTGTACATATTAATCTCACACTTAATAAAATGAGAAATGATCTTATACATGATTTGGTTTTAGATCAAATTTTCTTTTTAAACAATGGCTTACCTACTCATATCGAGTGGGTGTATAATTGTTTTTGTAACTTTTTTTAGGTTTTTCATGACTGTATTGAAAAATTAGAATTATAGATCTATTCATTTTGAGTAGATTAACTCTATTTGCAGCCATGAAAATTAAATGTTTTGCACTATAACTGCCTATTGAATAGAAAAATTGACAGCTAATCACCCAATTTACACAGTCGTGGCTTTCCTTTAGGTAACCCAAATAGCTCTCTCAACCAATCAAAGCGAGCGGGTTTTCATAAAAGCTTTTAGGTAATGGATAACTCAAATTCATATCAGCAGATAATAGTTTATTTTGATGACTACTCGCTTCATATTCAGACTTGTTTTTCATCATTATTTTGAACCTTGCATTTCAAGTTATAGCTGCCTTATCTCACCTAGATTTTTTTTCGACGCTTTTTAACGCTTTGACTGCGCGCAGTTTTGACTATTCCCATTTTTACTAGCCTAAAGCTGATGTTTTGATTTGCAAATATAGGCTATAGCTGCGCGAAACCTTAGCCAGCCACTATTGAAGTTATAGTATGACCATTACAAGTTGCACTCATTAAAAGCTTGTTTAGTCGCTATTTAATACTGATTTTAGTGAACTATTAGTTCAAGGATGATCTACTATCGTGTTAATCGTTATAATTAATGTACTGCACAGCAAAATTCAGTTTTTAATATCTAGCTTATAGCTAGGTGTTAAACCTTGTTCTTCTAACCAAATACTCCATTGAGTTAATGCTGCTCTACAATTGGGCATTGCCAAAGTGTGAATATAGGCTTGATTCAACTTATTTAAGGTGTGGTTTAGTAAGAATTCCCCCACCATATAATCAACCCCATGCTCCATCCAAATTGAGCGTGCAAACTTTCGTAAATCATGTGCTGACCATTTACCTTTAGCCATTGCTGAAATAATTCTAGAACCTTGATTAGCGGACATTGATTTTCGTTTATTACTTTTCTGAGGGAATAAGTAAATGGACTTATTGTGCTTTAATTGATACCTCTTATAGAGTTTTAACCACATAATAGCTTGCTCAGTTAATGGTAAAAGATGAGCTTGTTTTGTCTTTGTGTCTTGCTCGGGAATTCGCCATAGCTTTTGTTCAAAGTCGAATGCATCCCACTTTGCATTGATAGTTTCGCCGATACGTGTGCCATGCGTGATCAGTAATACAAATAAGGCTTGATGCTCCACCGTATGCCTACGCAATTCCTTTATGGTTTCCGTTAATGCATGTTGTGAATATCGAGATGCTTTTACTCTTGGTCGTTGGTTTGTAAACTCAGCCAAAGTGCATTTAGGTAAAGGGTTAAATCTAATCAACTGCACCTGTACAGCCCTCTTTATGGCGGCATTGAATACAGAAAGAACATTATCTACCGTTGAAAGAGCGAGTTTGGCCTGTAGTGGCTGGAATAGGGTTTCATCAACTAATGGCAAACTTAGCTCTTTTATTTTTGTTTTTCCTATCAATGGTATTAAGTGTTGTTTTAAACACGCGAGTTGATTTTTCTTAGTGTGCGCTGACAGCGCTTTATTGTTAGTTAAACGCTCTTGATACCATTCGAGCAGCTCAATTGTGTTGCTAAACTCTAACTGATTTGAAATGACCTCCTTTGATTCAGACTCTTTTGTTAATCGTCTCATTTTTACAAATGCGCTTTTAACAGAAAGAGCAGGGTAGTTGCCTAGCTTTATCCATGTTGATTTTCCATTCTTGTGGAATACACCATAGAAAGTACCTAAATTTCTGTCTTTTTGTTTATAACGGAAATAAACTGATTGGCGGTTGTCTCGCAATTGATAAACTTGCAAGTTAGATTTATGAGCAGCAATAATACGCTCAGATAGATTTAATCTAATTGTTTTCATGATATGTAATACTCGAGTAACTGTTAAAAGAAATGGCGTAACTAGTATTGCCATATAATTATTTAGCTAAATGAGTTCTTTACTCTTTTTCAAAAACGTAGTTTTCTAAATCTTGTTTACTGACAAAAGACGGGTAACAAATATTGTCTTTTTTCCCTTTGCGCATAATAGTTTGAACTATGACTTCAGAATCTAAACCTCTTTGAACGGCACCAAAAATAGTTTTACCTACTTGGTGTTTAGCGTAAGCAAGTTTTTCTTTAAGTGTTTTATCTACTGTTCTTATCACTTCACGTTTTATTATTCTTGGAATCGCATTTTTAACTAACCTCTTATTAACTTTAGGGTATGCACCTACAAAAAAATCATCTGGAAAAAATAGCGCATCAATAGGGATCGGTTGATTTTTTTTGCCAAGTAGTTTCAACTCATGCCTTGTCCAATTAGAAAACTCTCTTGAACTTACAGGAAAGCCTAATTGCTTTCCTTTTTCGTAAATTAGTTGCTGTTTAAAAGAGTGATTTGAACCTATACGGATGCTCTTCCCTGTTTCACTTGAAGTATTTTTTCTAGTTGGTGCTCTACCTTTTTTCGAGTTATATAGCCCTCTGCTATAAGCTTGCTGCACAAAGCGAAGGTTATGCTTTTTATCAAATGTATCTAGTGCAATGTCTAGTCGTCTAATGACTGTTTGCATTTTTTCTGCAAAGCATTTAAATATAAATAAATATGGCTCGTGAGTATTTACGTATTGGCATCCCTTTCCCGAAAGCTCTAGTTGAATAATATCCAGATTTTTGTTCCACTTTATTGCACCACAATATGTTTGAAGTAGGTCATCGGACTTTAACAAGCAGCCTTGATCAAAATACTTTAAATTGGGTTTAGCTAAATCGTGCTTTATGCCAATAAGGCTTAGCCAGTGAAGTATTAGTTTTTTTGAACTAAGAAAATCTTCTTTGTTTATAGGCATTAACTGAATTGTTAAGTAATCAATCCTACTCTTAATATTATTCTGCATTAAATGATGACAATCTGTGATCGATGTTTGATCGGTATCGTTTTGTATTGATCCCTTATAGAGTCTTGGGCTCGTATCTAAAGTTGTCTCTCTTTTTGACTTAGTTATGATCTTAGAGTTAAGAATATTTGAATTACTGCTCATTGCAACGCTCCTCCATCCAGTTCAAAAGATCAGACATAAGCCAAGCAACAGCTCGCTCTCCTAGCTTGATTCGTTTGGGAAATTTACCTACTTTTTCTAACTCCCACCTGCGAGTACGAGAAAGTCCGGTGATTGATTTACATTCCGCTTCACGAACGAAGCGGTTTGTGGAGTGTAAAGACGACATGTCTTTATTGTTTGGTAGCATTGGATGCCCTCCGTTAAGGTTCGGAGGTATCATGAAGGTTGAATTTCGCGAAAAGGCTATATGCGAAATATACGCGAAAGGTTTCTATTTATTTCTGAGTATCGTTTAATATTTTTCGCACTTTGGAGATTGTTTTTCCAACGCTAGCTCTGCTAATGTTTTTTATTTTACCCCCTTCACCATCAGACCACTCCATTGTTGCAGTGCTATCATTACCGCCTATCGAATGAACGATAACTAAGTCTTCCAATTCAATCGACGTATTGCTTCTGAAATAGCTCCATAACTCACTTAAATTATTGACTTTATCTTGTTCGAGTAAATTTTGAATTAGTTTTGTCAGATTGTTTATTGTTTTGTTTCTTTTAACGGGCTTAATACAAACACCTCTATTAACTAACTGTTCTATATCTTCTTCATATTCAGCTAGAACGCTATCTGTAGAGGGCAAATAGCCATGTGCTTGGATTATTTCGCCTAGTCTTTTTTTTAATTTATTTAATGATTTTTCTTTTTCCGTAAGAGTATAAGTAGGGTGATTTTGAATATAAATTTGCTGCTGGAGAATGGCATCAGTTGTGTGCAATGTTCTCGCTGTCCAGTCATCTTCTGTTTCATCATCTTCTTCTAAGTAGATTGACCTTATAAATACCCAATGCGCCCATTCAGCTTCATCGGTAATACCGTAAAATTGTTGTAAGGCGTTTTCTTTAGCTAACACGTATGTATATAACTCTAATAACTAATCAATAATGCTAACTTTACTCAACTGGTAAATATTGTTCAATCATTAGTACTTTATTGATTCAAATTGTTTTTCTTGGTTTTTTAATTGACAAAATGCTACACCTATTGCACTTTGTTTATTGCATAATTACTAGCGCTACTCTCTATTAAAAGTAAAGAACAATAAACGGACGTTATATGCCTTCTTTTACCAGCAATTTTGAATTCTTAAAACAGCATGACGAGTTGCTATTTCGCTTAGCCGAAACCGCTGAACGTTGTTATGCCTCAGATCCCAATACGTCACTTATCAAAATGCGACAACTTGCGGAAGCAATAGCGCAAAATGTTGCTGCTCGTGTTGGTGTGGAATTTGGTAAAAATGTAAAGCAAATCGACTTACTACGTGATTTAGATTACACCTTAAAGCTTAATGAAAATGTGAAAGACGCTTTTCATAGCATCCGTAAACTTGGCAATGTTGCTAATCATGAATATCTATCTTCAAGTCATAGAGATGCACTTAAATCTATGCAAGTAGGCTGTGCCTTAAGTGGTTGGTACCATATAACCTTCGGTGGAGACAAAGCCAAAGGTTTTAAATTCAAAATGTTTGTAAAACCAGTAGATCCCTCTGACTATGTCCGTGAACTTGAAGAAAAGTTTAATTCCCTAAAGGTTGAATCACAACGTTCCTCAGATCGCCTTGCTGCAGTCGAGCAACTAAATCAAGTAACAAAAGAAAAGGCTATTGCTGAAAAGCAAAGAGCTGATGACATGGCGCAAGAAAAAGCCATTTGGGAAACCGTTGCTGAAGAGCATGAGTCCAAGTTAACTGAATACAGAGCGAAAATGGATGCTGCAAACATCATGTATAAAGCAACATTTTCTCAGCAAGATACAAAGACTCAAGCACAAGAAATATCTAGAGTTGAACAATCTAACTTCCATTTAGATGAAGATGCTACACGAATAATAATTGACGAACAGTTAAACGAAGCGGGTTGGATAGCTGATACCGCTAATATTCGTTACGCTGATAAAATCGTTGATGGTAAAAAAATAAAAGGGTCGGGCTCTCGACCTGAACTTAACAAAAACAAAGCGATAGCAGAATGGCCAACTGAATCAGGGCCAGCAGATTATGTATTGTTTATTGGTCTTACGCCGGTAGCAACCATTGAAGCAAAACGTAGTCGTAAAAATGTTTATTCAGCCATTGACCAAGCAAAACGTTACGCTAGTGGATTAGAGCCTAAAGGGGCTTTTGAAATTGCAAATACATGGAACGAATTTAAAGTTCCTTTAACCTTTGCAACTAATGGCCGTCCTTATTTAAAGCAGTTAGAGCAAGAAAGTGGTATTTGGTTTTTTGATGTTCGTGATAACAGCAATCGACGTAGAACATTAAAAGGCTGGTATTCGCCAAGTGAGATAAAAAAATATTTAAAGCAAACACCACAGCAAGCGGACCAAAAACTTGGTGATATGAGCTTTGCTTACGACTTAAAACTTCGTGATTACCAAATTGATGCTATTCAGGCTATTGAACAAACAATCAAGAAGGGTGAGTCCAAAGCGTTAGTGGCCATGGCTACTGGTACAGGTAAAACTAAAACCTGTATTGCCCTCGTTTACCGTTTATTAAAATCTGAACGTTTTCGTCGTATTTTATTCTTAGTTGACCGCTCGGCGTTAGGTATACAGGCAACCGATGACTTTACTGAAGTACGTATGGAAAACCTACAAACGTTTTCTGATACCTTCGACATCATGGGCATGCAATTAAATAAACCTAGAGGTAAAAAGCCAGAAGACGAAACCAAAGTTCATATAGCAACAGTACAAGGTTTAGTTAAACGACTTCTCTACCCTGGTGATAATGACGATAAGCCTGGTGTTGGCCAGTACGACTGTATAGTGGTTGATGAATGTCACCGCGGTTACTTACTCGACAGAGAGCTCAGTGACACTGAAATAGAATTTCGTGATCAAAAAGATTACCAATCAAAATACCGTGCCGTTATTGAATACTTCGACGCTTTTAAAATAGGCTTAACAGCAACGCCAGCCTTACACACAGTTGATATATTTGGTGAACCGGTTTATAGCTATAGTTATACCGATGCGGTAATCGATGGTCATTTAACTGATCACCTACCACCTATTAGAATTCATACTAAGTTGGCAGAGCAGGGTATTCATTACCAAGTTAATGAAGAAGTACAGGTATATGATACTCAAACCAATGATGTTGAGACGTTTAATACCCCTGATGAATTAGACTTTGATGTTTCACAGTTTAACCGCAAAGTAATATCGCCAAGCTTTACTGAAGAAGTAACCAAATGGCTAATTGAAAGCGATGCAATCGACCCTTATTCTCCAGCTAAAACCTTAGTTTTCTGTGTTACCGATAAACATGCTGACCAAGTAGTTGAAGCCTTTAAAAAAGCGTGTGATAACTACCATGGTGAAATTGACGACGACGCTATTCAAAAAATCACCGGTGCTAGTGACAAACCGTTAGAAAAAATTAAACGTTTCAAGAATGACCGCCTACCTAATATTGCCGTTACCGTTGATTTATTAACTACCGGTATCGATGTACCTGCCATTTGTAATTTAGTCTTTTTACGACGAGTGAATAGCCGTATTTTGTTTGAACAAATGTTAGGTCGTGCGACACGTCGCTGTGATGAAATAGGTAAAGAAACTTTCCGTATTTACGATGCGGTTGATATTTATAAACAGCTTGAACAAGTTAATGGCATGAAGCCAGTAGTAACAAAGGTCGATATTACTTTCTCAGAACTTGAACAAGAAATGTTGCAATCATCAGCGCCTGAATTACAACAACTAGCAAAAAACCAATTTTTAGCCAAACTGCAAAGTAAAAAACGCCATTTAACTGAGCTGCAATCAGACAACTTTGAACGCATTGTCGGTAAGTCGCCACAAGAGTTTGCCCAAGAGCTAAAAACTATGAAGTTGGAAGAGGTAGCGCAATGGTTTACTAATCACCCTGGGCTAGGTGAATTATTAGATATGAAAGTAACAGGCACAGGCTCGGGGTCAGCGCCTATTGTATTATCAACTCACCAAGATGAAATAACAGACATTACTCACGGTTATGGTGACGGGCAAAAACCAGCAGATTACTTAAAAGCATTCAGTGACTTTGTTAACGCCAACAGTAACCGATTGATTGCTATTCAAACCGTTATACAACGCCCGTGGGAGTTAACCCGCCAAAGCCTTAAAGAACTAGCGTTTGAGCTCGAAAAAAACAAATTTAGAGAACAAGCACTTTGTACCGCTTGGCAAGAAGTTAAAAATGAAGAAATTGCAGCTCGTATAATTGGTTTTATTAGACAGGCCGCAATAGGTGAAGCGTTAATTCCTTTTGAAACAAGAGTTGATAATGCGCTTGCAAAAATACTCGCTAGGCAAACGTGGAAAACACCACAAAAACAATGGTTGCAAGCTATCGCTAAGCAAATGAAGACCACAACCATAGTAGATGACATCGCACTTGATAACGGTATATTTAAACAGCAATTAGGCGGTATTAAACGCGCCAATAAACTATTCGAACAGCCAATAACGGAAGTGCTTTCAAACTTTAACCGAGAGCTTTGGGCCGCTAGCTAATATTAATGCTTTCTCATATGACTAATTACATGCACAAATAGTGCAAATACGTGTTTATGTTATTGCGATGCGCACACGAAAATGTGAAAATGTGTGCATATAAAGTGAACGTGCACAAGCAACCGTATTATTACAGCAATAACTAAGCAATAACTAAGCAATAAACGAGCAATAACTCAGTAATAAGTAAGCTTCACGTAGGTCATTCTTTCTAGTAAATAAAAGCAAGTAAATGCAAAAAAAGGTAAGTAAAGTTGAATTGTAACTATAATTTTATGCCACTAGAGCAACTCGGCGATATAGAAAGCAAAGCCGTATTAAAAGCGACAGCCAAGGCACATCAAGCGTTAGGTGAGCTAAAAGGCTTAGCGGTTACTATGCCTAACCAATATCTTTTACTCGCAACACTCTCTTTACAAGAAGCGAAAGAAAGCTCAGAAATTGAAAACATAATTACCACACAAGACGATCTTTATCGTAGTAACTATCAATCTCAGCAGTTTCTATCAACCAGCGCTAAAGAAGTACACAGTTACGCCAAAGCCTTAGAAACAGGCTTTAATACTATTACCCAAACAGGTTTGCTAACTAATAATACCATTATTGATATTCAACAGATTATTGAAAACAACAATGCAGGATTTAGAACTCAAGGCGGTACACAGTTAATTAATCAACAAAATGCGCAAGTGGTTTATACGCCACCTCAAACCGGAGGGCACATTATCGAATTAATGGGAGATCTTGAAAACTTTATTAATAATGATGAACTCAGTGATTACGACGATTTAGTAAAAATGGCCTTAATTCATCACCAGTTTGAAAGCATTCATCCGTTTTATGATGGTAATGGCAGAACAGGACGTATTTTAAATATTTTATATTTAAGTAAACAAAACTTACTGGGCGCGCCTATCTTGTATTTGTCTCGTTACCTTAATCGCAATAAAGCCCAATATTATCAATTATTGCAAGGCGTAAGAGATAACACGGCAGAAGAACAGCGCTGGGAACCGTGGTTGTTATTTATGCTTAAAGCATTACAAGTTACCAGCCAAGACACCTTAAAAACCATTAAAGGGTTAATTGCGTTAATGCAAAGCACCAAGCAAACCATTAAAGCCAAGTTACCTAAAATTTATAGCCACGAGTTAATTAATAATTTGTTTACGCACCCATACACCAAAGTAGAGTTTATTACCAAAGACTTAAACATACACCGTAATACCGCCAGTAAATATTTAAACCAACTGGTTGATATTGGCGTGTTAACCAAGCATAAACTGGGTAAAGACAACTATTACCTAAACAACGAACTTTATGCGCTCTTATCTGATTAAGAGTCTGATTAAAAGCCTGGTTAAGAGTTTGATTAAAAACAGATTAAAAATCAGATTAACAAGCGATAAAGCATCGTAAATCCCGTAACCCATATTTATAAATGCTGGTCTCTAAAGTAACAAAAAGTAGAGAGAGCAGAAAATAAAAGCACAGAGAAACAACATTATGAGCACCCAAAACCTAGTATCGAAACTCTGGAATTTATGTAATTTATTAAGAGATGATGGCGTTACCTATCACGAATATATTAACGAGCTCACTTTTCTGGTTTTTCTCAAAATGGCTGAAGAAACAGATACTGAAACCGACAGTAAGTCAGGTGAAGTAAGAATACCCGAAGGTTACCGCTGGAAAGATCTAGAGAACTACGATGCCGCTTCACGTTTAGAAAAGTACAAGTTACTCCTAATACACCTAGGCTCACACGGCTCACAAATCACCAAAGCTATTTATGCGAATGCGAATACGATTATTCGTAAACCAGCTACGTTAAGTAAATTAGTCACAGAAATAGATAAGTTAGATTGGTACCAAGCTAAGGATGAAGGGCTTGGTAATATGTATGAAGGCTTGTTGGAAATAAATGCCAGTGAAGTAAAGTCAGGCGCAGGTCAGTACTTTACCCCACGTACTTTAATTAACGTGATGGTTGAGTTAATGAAACCGACCTTAGACGATGTGATAGTTGACCCAACAGCAGGTACTGGGGGGTTTTTGATTAGTGCAAATCACTATATGTTCCCTGACAGAGAAAAGCTTTTTAAATTATCTGATAAAGAGTATGAAAAATATCAGCATGGTACTTTTTTTGGCATGGAACTAGTGCCAGACACGCGCCGTCTAGCCATGATGAACCTGATGTTACACGACATTGCCGTAGATGATGAAAATACAGGTATTTTATATGGAGATACACTATCAAACGAAGGTAAACAATTACCTGATGGAAAAGCTTCTCTTATTTTAGCTAACCCTCCATTTGGTAAAAAAATGGGTGGAGGTATTCCAACCCGTGATGATTTAGTGCATTACACCAGTAATAAACAATTCGCCTTTTTACACCTTATGTATCACAAAATGTTAAAGCCAGGTGGCCGCACAGCCGTTGTGTTACCTGATAACGTATTGTTTGAAAGCGGCATAGGTAAAACCATCCGTAACGACTTAATGGAAAAATGTAATTTACATACCATTTTACGTTTACCTACCGGTATTTTTTATGCAGCTGGCGTTAAAACCAATGTACTGTTTTTCTCTAAGCCAGATGACATAACAAAAGATAAAGCGCAAACCAAAAATGTTTGGGTATACGATTTACGTTCAAACATGCCCATGTTTGGTAAACGTACCGTATTAGGACGTGAGCATTTTAATGAGTTTTTTGAAGCCGTTGGCAATGATTTAACTGCAGTTGATGAAAAAGCTAGAGCGAAATTTATAACCGATCATAAAGATGATGCAGATGGTTGTCGTTTACGTTGTTTCACTCGTGAGGAAATTGCTAATAAAGATGATTCTCTTGATTTAGCGTGGATACGCGACGAAAGTACCGAAGATGCTAGTTCTTTGCCTGAGCCAGATGTACTAATTAACGAAGCCATAGAAGAAATGGCTGGCGCGATGTCTGAGCTAAAATCTATTTTAGTGGAATTAGGTGCAGCAGAAGAAAGTGATGAGGTGACTTCGTGAGTGAGTTACCAAAAGGTTGGTTGAGAACTGATATTGGCAATGTAACCACTGTAGTTGCAGGGGGGACTCCAAAAGCTAGCGACAAATCAAACTTTGCAGAACCTGGAGAAGGAATTGCATGGTTAACACCAGCAGATTTAAGTAAATATAATAAGAAATCAATTGCTCATGGTTCAAGAGATTTAAGCTCACAAGGACTAAAATCTAGTTCAGCTAAACTAATGCCAAAAGGGACTATTCTATTTAGTAGTAGAGCACCTATTGGCTATTCTGTAATTGCTGAAAACGAAATAGCGACTAATCAAGGGTTTAAAAATTTTGTACTACCAGAGGGGGTTGACTCCTCATATGCATATTATTATTTAAAAAGTATAAAGCATATAGCTGAAAGTATGGGGACCGGTACTACTTTTAAAGAATTATCTGGAACAGTAGCTAAAACATTACCCTTTGTATTAGCCCCGACTAATGAACAAGTTCGTATCGCGAATAAACTTGATTCAATATTAGCAAAAGTGGATGCCGCGCAAGCACGCCTCGACAAAATCCCCAATATCCTAAAACGCTTCCGCCAATCCGTCCTTGCTGCTGCTACTTCAGGCGAATTAAGTAAAGAATGGCGAGATGAAAATAGTGTTGATATGAATTCATGGAGTGTCAGTTGCTTGGGAAAGTTGGCTGAAGTCAAAACGGGAAATACACCTTTAAAATCTAACAATGCATACTATGAAAATGGAGATATCCCTTGGTTAACTAGTACTGTAACTGGGCATTCAGTTGTTAATACGGCTCATAATTTTGTAACCAAGTTAGCCGTTGAAGAATGTCGTTTAAAAATCTTCCCGCCAGGAACATTACTTATAGCAATGTATGGTGAAGGGAAAACTCGTGGTCAAGTAACTGAAATTAAGCTTGATGCGACAATTAATCAAGCATGCGCAGCTATCCAAATAAATGAAGATATGGTATCGAAAGACTTCGTTAAATTATGTATATCTGATAATTATGAACGCACTCGTATGATGGCAGAGGGAGGCGCGCAACCAAACCTTAATTTATCTAAAGTAAGGTCGATACCAGTTCCTTTACCGAGCTTAAATGAACAAAAGGAAATATTTCGTAGGGTTGAATCGCTTTTCTCGATGGCTGATATAGTTGAAAAAAAATTTAACGACGCTAAAGCCAAAATAGATAGGTTAACGCAGTCAATATTAGCTAAAGCCTTTCGTGGTGAGCTTGTTCCACAAGATGAAAATGATGATCCTGCTTCTGTCTTATTAGAGAAGATTAAAACTGAGTTGGCAAAAAAAACAGCTAAGAATGCAAAAAAGAAAGCCACCGCAAAACCTAAAAAGCCAGTAAGTAGTTCTAAAGAAAGCGTCAAAAAGGAGTTTATTAGAAATGAGCCAGGAAAGCAGGTTGAGATTGATTTTACTGATGAACAAGTTAAGCGGAAGAATTGGTTAGGAGACAACTTTATTTTTGTGGAAAGAGCGTTGCAAAATTTAAAGGACACGACCTTTACCACTGAGCAATTTCAATCAATTACTAGTTTTTCGAAAAGTTATGACGAACTTAAAGCGTTAATCTTAACCTTAGTGAAAGGAATACCTGGTTTAAATGAACCATTGATTGAAATCGCTGATTGGGACGAGAAAACAGGTAACTATAGCTTTAAGATAAAGGATTGAAAATGAAGTTATTAAGTCTTACATATAATCAGCCTAACAATGCTGCACAAGCATATGAATTTAACTTTGCTAATGGCCGAGAAATAGGCCGGAAGTTTGAACCGCTGTGTTTTGTTGGCTTAAATGGCTCCGGAAAATCTAAGTTAATTGAGTTAATTGCAGAAATATTTTTTACTTTAGATGCGAATAGAGAATTCGCCAATAGCAGTAATGAACAAAAGAACTGCAAAGCTAATTTTGAGTTATGCTATCAACTGCGCCCAAACAGAAAATATGGGTTTATTAAAGTAGTTGGTGTGTTGGGTAAAAAACCACAAGTGCTTGTAGGGGAAGATGAACAAGTATTGAGTATGTCTGAGTATATGAACATTCTACCCAGTAATATTGTAGGTTATTCATCAGGACATAATGAAACAATAAGTCCGGCATTTTATGGCTTAAGGCGTAAAGAGTTAGAACAGATTAATTATAATGTATCAAAACAAGGCCAAACAGGCGTTCAAGATACGACACGCACACTGTTTCTAGATAGAGATACCACTAAGTTATTGCTAATTAGTGCATTTATCTTTGAAAATAAAACAGGTCGTAATAATTTTCCACCTAAAAAAGCATTAATTAAATTACTTAAGAAGTTTTCTGAAATCATTAACATTGAACAGTTAATTTCATTCCAGTTAATAATTGATACCAATAAAAACAAAATAGTACTTTCACAGCGCATGGAGCAGGCAATAGCAAAACTTTGTGATTGCGCTCTATTGTTTAATAAAGATTTAGCTGAAAAAGAAAGACGGTTTGAACTCGACTTTGTTATTAATGAAAAAACAAAAGAGGTAATCACGAGTCAATTTAGGCACCCTCAAGAATTCTTTGAGGTGTTATATGAATTAAGTAGTTTGAATCTGTATTTTAACCGTGGCCGTACACCTCATCTTGTATTTTCAATTCCTGATGAAGACTTAAAAGTTATTTTGAATAAGCCGTTAGCAGAAACTACCTATAAACATTTGAGTGACGGAGAGCATCAATTTATTCAGGTGTTTACTTCTGCAGTATTGTTCGCAAGAGATGACTCTATCTTTTTATTAGATGAACCAGAGAGTCACTTCAACCCAGCATGGCGAGCAAAATTCATATTTTTACTTGAAGAGTTATTAGGCGAAAGTCAAAAAAGTACTGAGTTTCTAATATCTACTCATTCCCCTTATTTAGTATCTGCATGCAAAAAGTCGAATGTGATTAAATTTGTACGTGACGAAAATGGTGTAGAACACCGACCTTTAAAAGATGAAACCTATGGCGCATCTTTTGATGTGCTGCTTAAAGCACTATTTGGTATGAAGGGGTTAGTTTCAGAAGTAGCTAAGAACAAAATGCGGGAGATAATTAATAGTAATGATAGCAGCGAAGTGAAAATTGAAAAATTAGGTGATGGGTTTGGAGATTCGTATGAAAAAAGGTTGCTAGTTAATTTGTTGAAAAAAGGAGTGTTAGATGCTGTGGACAGTAAAGCAAACGCAGACTAGTTTGTCCTATCTAAATGACGTATTAGCTCATTTTATTATCAGATCAAGAAGCGAATCTAAATATTTTAAAAAACGACTTTTTCCTGAGAGCTTTCTCAAAATACATGATGATAAGAGAAATAATGTTAGAGAAAAATTTAAGACTGTTTTTGATGAAATAAACAAGCTTGGTATTAAACAAAGAAGGAAATTGATTTGTATCTATCTAAATAATCAGAAAGTTGAAAGGCTTTGTTTAGATAAGAACTTTCCAAGAAAAAATTTATCAAACTTTCCTAATGATTTACAAACAGCTATTAAAAAACTAGGGGAGTATTTATATTCAAGTGTTTTACAACAAAGTTGCTTTACAGATTTGCCTAACGTAAATGATACATTACGTACGCATTGGACTAATTATAAAAATGCTAACGGAAGAATTTGTTGTTTCTGTGGTATTAATAAATATACAGAGCAACTTGCAAATGTTGAAACTAGCAAACAACTTAGACCGGCATTTGATCATTACTTGCCAAAAGAAAAATATCCTTTCGCTTCGGTTAATTTCAATAATTTAATACCAATATGTGACTTCTGTAATGGTAGACGTTTTAAGGGAAGTATTGATCCATGTGAGTATAAAAAACAAACATCAACTCATGCATTTTATCCTTTTGGTAGTTTAGCATATGGTAGTTTATCTTATAAAGTTGAACTCAACTTGAATCAAATTCAAGGTAGAGAAGAGATTTCAGACATTCTAGATGTAAAACTGAGTAAGCCAAAAGATGAACAGCAATGTACCTGGAACCATGTTTTTAAAGTGATTAGTCGTGTGAAAGGCCATATTAATGAGTGTTATGGAAGTTGGCTTCAAACAGATATATTGACAACACCTCATAATTTAGAACACTTAAAAAAACTGTTGGAAGATCAAGGGAAAGCAAACCTTCGAAATAGGAAAAACTTAGAAAGTGCATTCCATAAGGGCTTTACATATCTTAAGTTATCTCAATTAGATGATGACTCATTGGAGGCTATTTTTGACTCTATTGGTTACCTTCCTGTTCCAGATAATGATAAACAACTTCATGATTTATTAAAAAGTATCGATATGGTGTAAATTAGATGGATATTAAGGAATTATTGAAATGGACTTTTGGGATCTGTGTGGCACTGATTACTATTTACAAATTTTTCTGGAAAGCTCCTTCAGAAAAAGAAGTAAAGCAAGTAAACGAAACTGGGAATAAATCCGAAACTATTGCTGCTCGTTTCGTATCTTTATTTGAATCCCACGGTGTTAACCGTAATCAAATCGAAGAATTCTTCGGCCACGGCTTAGATATTCCGTCATGCGCTAGTGATGAAGAGCTACTAAAAAAACTCACACCTGAAATTATTACCGATGCCGTCAAACTATTTGGCGTAAATAAAGATTGGTTAGAAGGTAGTTCCAGTGGAATTTATAACATTCCTGATTTCTATAAACACCCTGAAGATTTTGATTTATACCTAACTGAATTATTAAAAAATACAGATGCAAATAAGTTATCAGCTTACGCTTTAACGGCTAATAAAAAGTCGATGCATGAATTTAATGATTCGCTATTTGTGATTGCAGAGTCTATTGGTGAAATCAACCAACGTGAAATATACAAATATCACCTACTAGGTAATTGGGGAATCCATTACTGGAGGTCTCGTGCTTATTTTACCGCTTGTTGTGCATTACTCTACAAATATGGTTTATCAGTAGCAGGTAAAGTCGTAAAAAGAGATTGGTTAATTGAGGTCTGTGAAGGTCAAAAATTATTGGAATATGATTTTAGCGACAGATACGGTGGTGTTGAATTCCCGTCAATTGGCATGTGGATAGTTTCTGACTTTGTAGAAATGCCTGACAGCTATTTAAAAGGCTTAAATACTAAAGATGATCACTCGGTCAATCTAGCGCTAGAGAAGTGGCTATTGCTCAGTGAAAAAGGTTATATGCGCTGTTTCCCTGAAGATGAAGTTTTTCATGCTGACGTTGCAGAGTCTTTTAGGAACAAGATAAAAGAATCAGTTTAAAAGCATAATAAGAAGAAAGGAAACAAATGGATATTGATTATGATTGACTGCCCATTTTGTCATCAAGAGAGCTTTATAGAATCCGAATATTGCTATGCTCGTTGGGATAAATACCCTGTTAACAAAGGCCATGTATTAATTATACCTAAAAGACATGTTAAAACTTGGTTTGATATGACAAACGCCGAACAGCAAGATGCAATGCTTCTGTTGGAAAATGTTCGGACACTACTTGATAAAGAGCTTTCCCCAGATGGATTTAATATAGGCTTGAATTGTGGGTTAGCTGCAGGTCAAACGGTTATGCACGCTCACATGCATGTTATTCCAAGGTATCGCAATGATATGGACGACCCCACAGGAGGAGTTCGTGGTGTTATTCCTTCAAAACAAAAATATTAATGGATTGTCAAGATGACTAAAGTGCCAAGTAATTTAAAAAAAGAACATATTTTAAAGGCTATCGAACAAATAGAGAATGAAGGCATTGAGAAAGGCTCCCAATCGTCCACATATGACCTTTTGTATGAACGGAAAAGGTACCCACCTAAATTAGTTGTTTCTTGGGCGAATAAATATGCTAACGGTGAAGTACTAACCCGTGATTTGTTTAGCGGAGGCCTGAAGTCAACATGCTTTAAGGTTCTTAAAAAAGAAGGATTTGAAATAGTTGAAAAAGAATCAAGCATTATTAAAATTGCTGAGCAATTTATTGAAGATGCGACGTCTGGCAATCAAAAAGCCAAACATTACCCAAAAAACTATAAAGGATTAAAGGTTAAGGCTAGCTTTGATCAAAATGCTTTAGCGAAAGTCCCTTGGGTCGCGTTTTTAAAGAATGGTGAAGTAGTTCAGAAAGGGATATATCCAGTATTACTTTTCTATAAAAAACAAAATTGCTTAGTACTTTCTTATGGTGTTAGTAATACAAACCCTCCTGATAGTGCGTGGAATATCACAAATAAACAAACTATTAGTGACTACCTAAAAGAACAATATGGGGATTCTGATTACACATATAGTAAAAGCTTTATTTGCGGAGCCTATAAAGTTGATCAACCTTTAGATAAAGCAAGACTTGAACAAGACATGGAGCAAATCCTTAAAGATTATGAAGCATCTAATTTTATGTCATCAGTTACTCGTATTTCAGAGCCTAATCAAGAATACACTAGTGGTGAAGAGGAATTAATTATGCCACCACTTAATCAAATTTTATTTGGCCCTCCTGGGACAGGTAAAACTTACCATACTATTGAAGCTGCAGTTGAAGCTGCAGATCCTATATTCTATTCAGCGCTGAGAATTGATAAAGAACTTGCTACAAATACAAACCAAAGAGAGCTACTAACAAGAAGGTTTAATGAATTAAGCAATGATCAACATATACAGTTTGTTACTTTTCATCAGAGCTTTAGTTATGAAGAATTTGTTGAAGGTTTAAGAGCGGAAACTAATGATAAGCAAATTAGTTACTTCATCAAAGATGGTGTTTTTAAGTCAATTTGTAATACAGCTTCTGGCAAAGCAACCAAGGCTGAAATAGAAAGCACTTACTCTATTGATGGAAAGAAAATATGGAAAATGTCACTAGGAAACACTCAAACTGACGAAGGAAAAATGTTTTTCGATGAGTGTAAAGAGCAAAGTTATGTACTGCTGGGTTATGGTCACGATATTGATTTTACAGATTGTGATAGTAAAGCTTTAGTAAAAGAAAAATTAGAAGCGTTTGGGCAACCGTTAAAAAAACAAAATTATGCATTAACAGCCGTAAATACTTTTAAAAACCAAATAAAAATTGGTGATTTGATTATAGTCTCTGATGGTAATAGTAAATATCAAGGTATTGCTGAGGTTACGGGTGAATATTTGCATTTAGATGATACTGAAAGAGATAGTTACTGTCAGAGTAGGGCTGTAAAGTGGCTTTTACTATTTGATAAATCCCGTTCTGTCAAAGAAATTATGCATAGCAAAAATCTTTCTCAAATGACATTGTACAACCTTAAAGATTCAGTAGTTAGTCGAGAAAAAATAAAAAACTTGTTAATTCCTGATTTAACTAGTTCAGATGGCAGTAAATTAAATTACGTTTTGATTATTGATGAGATTAATAGAGCGAATATATCCAAGGTTTTTGGGGAATTAATAACTTTAATCGAGCCATCTAAAAGGTTCGGTAATAAAGAAGAGTTATCGTTAAGCTTACCTTATTCTCAAGACGATTTTTGTATTCCTAATAATTTATACATTATAGGCACAATGAACACAGCGGATAGGTCGTTAGCTATGATGGATACAGCTTTACGCCGTCGCTTTGATTTCGTTGAAATGATGCCTAATTTAAGTGTGCTAAAAAACTGCACAGTTAAAGGTATTAAGGTTGATGAGTTACTGAGAATAATGAATGATCGCATTGAAACGCTTTACGACAGAGAACATACATTAGGTCACGCTTTTTTTATACCGGTTAAAGAACATTGTGATGATGGGAATGAGGAAGCAGCTTGGCAAACGTTACAGTCTATTTTTCAGAATAAAATATTACCTTTACTAGAAGAGTATTTTTTTGAAGACTGGGAAAAAATTCGCTTAGTACTTGGTGATAATCAAAAACAGACTGGAGATTATCAATTTATCCATAGAGAAGAGTTGAATAATAAGAAGTTGGAGTCACTTTTTGGCAATAAGTATAAAGACGAAAACTACCTGCAAAGTACCGCACGTTATAGATTGAATAAATCTGCCTTTAGCAGTGATAAGGCGTACAAGTATATTATTACCGGTGAACCTACTGTTAAGTCCCCAGACGTGTCTGAAGAGTAGTTGAATATATGAATAGTAAAGTTATTACTGTTTTTGAATATGGCTTTCTAAGTAGTGTTGTCTCAGATAATCGATGCGCAAAAATATCTGATGATGCTTTTAAATATCTAGAATCATTATGTCTTAATCAAACTTCTGAAATGAAGCACTTTCTTCGCTTGAGATCATACAGTGGAGAACGTGCTTTACAGTTAAAACACTATGTAGGTGTAATTCAAATACCTAACGGTGAGCAAATAGAAGTATTGCCTAAAGTAGGGAAAGTATCTAATGAAGCAACAGCTGATGATCTAACGATAGCTAATTCTCGACAGTCTCTACTCAATATGTTGAAAACTATGAATGGTTTTCGTCATATTGAGTCGGCAGATGCTCAAGTTAATCAACATAGAATGCCTTTGTTTGAAGTGTTCATTCGTCAATTTTTACAGAGTGTTAATCAGTTAGTTAAACGAGGATTACGCTCAGATTATGTTAGTCGACAAGATAACTTACTTTTTTTAAAAGGGAAGCTATTAACCTCACAGCAGTTAAAGCACAACTTAGTTAACAAACATAAGTTCTATGTTGAGCATGACGAGTACTTACTTGATAGGCCCGCGAATCGATTAATTCATGCAGCATTAAATAAAATAGCAAATTATTCGAAAAATAATGCACATCAACGTTTGTGCAGAGAGCTGTCTTTTACGTTCAATGATATTCCTGTGAGTCATAACATAAAACAAGACTTTGCTCAGGTGAAGCTTAGTAGGGGGATGAGTTATTATCAAACGCCTTTAGCTTGGACTAAGTTGATATTAGACGACATGACTCCACTTGCAATGAAAGGCAAAGCAAATGCTATATCTTTGCTATTTCCTATGCATGACATGTTTGAGTCTTATGTTGGAAATGTTATTAGAAGGCAGCTACAAGATAACTACTCATTGGAAGAACAAGCACGATCAGCATATTTAGTTCAGCATGAAGAGAATGAGTGGTTTAATCTAAAGCCGGACTTCTTGATAAAGGAAGGTGACTCTAATCGACTAGTTCTTGATACTAAATGGAAGATACTTGATGCAAGCCAGGATAATGGAAGTGATAAGTATGGTTTATCACAAAGTGATTTCTATCAAATGTTTGCCTATGGCCATACGTATCTGAATGGTTGCGGAAATCTAGTTCTTATTTATCCAAAAACTGATAAATTTACTAAAGCAATTGAACACAGTTTTGATTTTTCAAATGACCTGAAGCTTTGGGTAATTCCGTTTGACATTTCGCCTAACTCAGAAGAGCATCAGCGACTAAAACTTCCTTTAAATATTGATATTTCGAACTTTATGCTCGTGAGTTGATTAAAATATGTCAAAAATTAATTTATTTGTAATATTGTACTAGAATAAAACGTAACTTATTCATTATAATGTGAAAAATAGTTGAGTAGTACAAGGAACAGTATCGCCATGAATGGTGAATTACCCAATCAGACTAACTTCGTAGTAGTTGATAAACAACCAGTACAAATACCCCCAGACAAAGTAATTGATGAAAGCCCAACAGATGAGCCTGTTAAACAATGTTCAGATAATACGGTCCTTAATCAACGTGAAATAGTTTTAATTCGTAAACAACGAAGAAAGTTAAGACTTATGGACCCTCAAGGTGTTTATTACTTTAGGCATATTCCAATTAGTTACCTTCATTTGGTAGCTCAATTTATTAGCTTATGTATATCGTTGCCTCTCATTTATTTTTATTGTCGAGAGTTAAATAGCGAAAGCCAACAACAAGTTTCTGGTGTTGGCTATGTTAGTAACTGGAACGTTTTAGATCAGCTATCTGTTGTATTCATTACCATTTTTTCAATAGTAAAGTTAAAAGCATTGCTTACACAAAAAATAAGTAGTACAGGCAAAAGATATAAGTTTGCGATGTTGGCTAATGGCATTAATAGAGTGGTGCTTAATATCTTAAAGCTGTTCGTATTGAATTTCATGATGCTGGTTATTTATGTTTTAACGTTTGATACACCTATATATTTTGAAACGATATTAGAGCAGTTTGAAAATAGCGCACTAGGCGACACTATTTCTGCGGCTAATTGGTTTATTACGATTGTAATAATAGTGAGAGCGTTTAAGTTTTTTGGTAAGGAAGTAACAGAATGAAGTATTTAATTGGTTTTTTATTTTATTTATGTGTTCACACTAGTTATGCAAAAGACGCTTTAATAAAAGACTGTGCGCATTTACAAGACACAACAAAAGCAGATTTTGTCTTGCTTAGTAAAAAGGAATTTATTCAACTTGGGGAATGTTTAGCTGTTAGTTATTTGAAGAAAAAAGTAGAAATAAATTTACTTGAATCTTGTAATGAAGTTGATGAGGATAGAAGGAATTTTTTAGGCATTTTTTCCTTATCAAAACTCGAAGCTATACAAATAGGGCAGTGTCTTGGTGTTATCAACTTTATACATCAACATTATGATAATGAGCCGATTCCATATAAAAGAAACCGCTATAACCGACGTGGAGTTTACCATTGTACAAAGGGGAATAAGGCTATTGATTTAATAAAAAATAACTACACAGAGTACTCAAGTAGAAGTGAGCTTCGAGATTTGCTTTGCCGGGAGAATTAAAGAGTGGAAGCAAAAATAGAGCCTTTGTCGTTTCTTGATATCGCTCGTCATTTTCTTCGTACTGAAGTTTTGCCTAAGCAAATACATGACGCATTAAATAATATACTGACTAAGACTCATAAAACGCAGAATTTGGATAAAGTTAAATATAGACGTCGCATTATTAATAAAAAGGCTGCGGATGAATATACAAGTAAATACCCCGTTATTTTAGGCGGGCGGAATGCGATTTATAATATATTGGTTCTTTGGTATCTGCTCGGTACTAGTGATACAAAAGTGCTTTTGCAAGCGTATGATTTGTGTAAAAACGAGATCAGTGAAAAAGAACTAGTAAAATTGCACGAACAGACTAAGCAACAATATTTAGAGTTTTTTTGTTTGGGTATTGTTCGAGAAAATATTGATGCGGTTATCAATGATTTACGCTCGCCAAGTTTTGATTTATTTAGAGAGCAACTCCCATCGCCTTTTTTTAAGGAAGATTCAAAGTCCTTTGATATATCGCCAATGCTTAATTTGTGTTGTAACGATATTCCTTGGGAAATGTATATGAAAGCTTACCAGGAGGCGGAACTTTCTTTCTTGCAGAGGAATTTTAGTAAAGCCAAATCGATACTTTTTGAATTAGAAAAAAAATCGCTGATCAGGCTACCCATCGTTGAAACACTTAATAAAAAAATATTAGCTGAAGAAGCCGAGTCGAATGAAGCTTGGAATTATTTTCAAAAAATATTAAATTAAAGCTTTGTTGTGCCGCGCACAAGCTCAGTATTGCTCTTACCCAATAAGCAGGAGCAATACTATGAAATCTTTAAAGTCACTATTTGATTCTTTTCCCGTCCTTGTTATAAATCGATATTACCATAAAGCTAAAGTCATAAAGCAAAACCTTGATAATGGAATTGACTATCAAGCTGTAGGCGGTAAAAAATTACGGCTTGCTGAAAATTTAATTCGTTTCAAGCTCGGCGAATATCGCCTTATATTTAAACGTTCTGAATCTGGCTTTGTACCAGAGAGTTTAATTCAACGTAAAAGCTTACATTTATTCCTTAAGCGAAGGTGACACTGACGGTGTTACAAAACTTGTAATTTAATAAGGAATAAAAATGAGTAAAAAAATAAAGTCAGAAGATAATAGCGCAAATCAAAAAAATCCAAATAAAGGAACATCAGGCACTAATCATCAATATGACCAAATGCACGGTAATCGCAGTAAGCAAAAGCATAAAAAGCAAGGAGCGTAATATGCAGCTATCTCAGGAGAAAATGCAAATATCGCGAACAAACTTTGATTTGCCTGATGACAATATTCATCCGCTAGTAAAGTTACTCGACTTTGGTAAATTGAAATGGAAGTTAACAAAGTCTTCAGAAGCAAGCTGGAGTTTTGATTTGTGTGAATTTGCAGAAGCAGAGTATTGTAAATTCCTTACATTAAAGAAACTTTACCCTAAAGTTGCTTTAGTGCCGAGTAAGCTAGTAGATAAGTTTTGGCATGAACATATTTTAGATACCAAAGCATATGCGGAGGATTGTAATAAAATTTTTGGTCGCTTTGTACACCATTTTCCATATTTTGGAATTTATGGTGAAGATGATCAACAGAGCCTGCAAACGTCATTTGATGAAACAATAAAGCTTTATGAAGATCAGTTTGGTAAATTCCCTACCTCGGCTTTATTTGGTAAAGAATCAGTTATAGCTGCACGTTGTGATGAAGACCATGCTTGCCATGTTCCTTCAAGTTGCGCATGTAGAACACCGGGAGCATGTAAGTAACCCTGCATGTAGATTAACGTTAGATAACAATTAATTTATATTTAAGGTTTGAATTGGCATCTTGACAGGTGCCAATTTTTTACGTTGAAGAAATGATTCTAGCCACTAACTAGTTTTAATCCTTGAACCGAAACATTAGCAGCAATACTCATATCACCCCGAGAGCACTCTTCAATATGGCTAGACCACCAACACATTAATACTCGTCGGCGTTCAAGGTATTCTGCACGATTGTATGCACGACGAACTTCATTTTTATCAACATGAGCAAGGGCTGATTCAATAACATCAGGATCGAAGCCTTGTTCGTTTAATGTTGTGCTAGCTAAGGCTCTTAAACCATGAGAAACAAGCTCACCCGCAAAGCCCATACGTTTTAACGCCATATTAGCTGTTTGCGTATTAGCGTGGCTTCTAGGGTTTCTATGGCTAGGGAATAAATATTCTCGATGGCCACTTGTTGAATGAATAAACTCTAATAGTGATAATGCTTGCGGAGATAGCGGAATGGTATGGGGCTTTTTCATTTTCATACGATCGGCTGGTATCACCCACACTTGTTCTTCAAAATTGATATCTGCCCATTTAGCAGTTGCAGCTTCAATAGGGCGAGTCATGGTGTGCAATTGCCATTCAACTAAACTTCGAGTATTTCTGGTAATGCTGGCAACAGAAAGTGCCTTCATTAATTCAGGAAGTCGCTCTGGTTTTATTGTTGGCATATTAGTCTTTTTAGGCGCGGCAAATAATTTTGTTATGTCAGCAAGGTAGTTTACTTCAATTAATCCTGATGCAACGCCTTGGCGCATAATTTCGTTTATATTTCGGCAAAGACGTTTTACGGTTTCCAAGCTACCTTTATTGGCAATTGGATTCAGAATATCAATAACCATTTTAGGTTTGACTAAATGAATGGGGATGTTTGCTAATTCAGGTAACACATGTCTTTCTAAATTTCGCCATGCATGGTTTGCAGTTTCAGCTTTGACCTGTTGAAGTTTTAGTATTAGCCATTTATCTGCAACTTTACCAAAAGTGTTTTCTAACTCTTCTTTAGCTAACGCCGCTGCTTCTTCTCGGTGAGATTTAGGATCTATATCTTTAGCGAGTAATTCACGAGCTTCACGTTTCTTTTTTCGTGCATCTGCAAGAGTCACACTAGGATATGTGCCTAAACTAATACTTGTACGTTTTTTGGTATATGGCTTGAAGTAATCGAGCAACCAAGTTTTAGTGCCATTAGGTTTTACTCTTAGCTGTAAACCTTCACCGTCAGACAATTTATAAAGTTTATCTTTAGATTTAGCTTGCTTTACTTCTGTATTCGTTAACGGAGTTGCTAATTTTGCCATTTTAGTAGTACCAGAAATCGTTGTTTTTAGTAGTACTACTAACTGTACTACTAAAAAAAGCGAATGTCACCGTATGGCAAAGTACATGAGAGAACACTAAGTAGTTGGGTTTTAAACGTTTTTATTGGCTTGTAGGACGATTTAGAACAAAGGAGAACAATGAAATGGTGGCCCCTCCCTGACTTGAACAGGGGACCTGCCGATTATGAGTCGGATGCTCTAACCAACTGAGCTAAGGGGCCATCTTTTTACTTTTGCTTGATAACCTGAGAAAGGTTAATCAAAGCGGCGAGAAGTATAAGCATTTTTTATTTTGTTGTCACCATTATAACGCTAAAAAACCTGATAAATGAGTCTGATAGTTTAATAGTTGAGCGATTTAGGGTTTTACTTAATCGCTCAACCTTAAAGTTGATTATTTAATACGCTTTCTTATCAGTATCGACGTTAAGAAAATGATTAGGAAGCCAAATGTTCCGCCACCAGACGATTTAGTACTAGTTGTTGGCGTAGGCGTTGTCACTGTTGCTGCAACGACTGTAAGTGTTATCTGGCTTGTAGCTGATAGATTTTTAGAGTCTGTAGCCGTAAATGACAGCTCTACAGTGCCAGCTGTTGCTGGTGCAAAAAAGTTAGCTGATAATGCATCGGTATTGTTCAGCGTTACTGTAGTACCTGCGGTTTGCTGCCATAAGTAAGTTAGCGGATCATTTTCGTTGTCAGTTGCAGTTGCTGTAACAGTAACTGTAGCTCCGGTGTTAACTTCTCTATTTTCAGATAGAGTAACAGCAGGAGCCGTATTGCTATCGTCATCTGAAATAGTGACTGTGTATTGGGTAATTGAACCTAAATTACTACCAGATACTGACGACAACTCAACTGTGAAGCTTTCATTACCTTCGTCTTCGGTGTCGTTAATAATATCAATACTTATAGTTTTTTCGCTGGCATCACCATCTGCCCACTCGACAGTACCTGAAGCAGACTCAACGTCATCACCAACAGTTGCTGTACCTGAACTTAATAAATACGAGGCTGATACCGCACCTATTGAACTTCCTTGGCGAGCAAGTGTTATGTCTATACTACCTTGGTTTTCAGCTACTGTGGTTTCAGCACTAGTAAATGCCAGTGTGCCGCTGTTAACACGTCCAGCAACATCAATAGTTAGGTAACTATTGCTGCCCAAAGTGGCTGTATTACTTGGTTGACTTAGGCGAACAAAAAATTTTTCTTCAAATTCTTCACCTGTTGCGTCAGCTGCTATATCAATTTCAATGGTTTTATCTGCAGTATCATTTGCCGACCAATTTAGGGTGCCAGAAACAGGAGTATAGTCAGTGTTTTCTTTTGCACTACCGGGTAATAGTTGATAATTAACACTCACGGCTTCAGTTGGGTTACTGGCGCTATCACGCTGTACGCTAATAGTTAACGTTTCGCCTTGATTAGCGTTTACAGCACGGTTACTAAAACCTAATTTCCCTTGGCTTGACTCATGAGTACGGTCTTTAAGAATGTATAAACCACTACCAATGTCGCTGACTAAAATATTGCCAGAAGGTAGGTAAGGATAAGTACCCCACGCACCATTGAAGCCTGCATTGTTTGATGGTGTGTAAGTGTCGAAGAAGCCAACATCTACAGGGTTTGCAGGGTCAGTAATATCTAATACAGTTAAGCCACGTTCATAATTTGACATGTAATAGCGATTACCACGAACAAAGCCATTATGATCTATCGCGCGTGTAGGACCTGTCCATTGTCCTACTTGAGTTGGGTTGGTAAGGTCTGCAATTGAAAATATGCGAACGGTTGAATTTAAACCGGCATCTTTCTCATCAAACTCATCATGTAAGAATATATGTTGTTTGTCTTCAGTGCCCCAGCCTGAGTGCACGTACTGGTTGCTTTTAGCAACATCGTTATACTCTCCAGTACCTAGTAATTTTGTGTCTGAAGTGTCGGTGATGTTCCAAAGCTTCATTTCTTTTTCATTGAAATCAATGAAAACAGTACAACTGTCGCTACTAGTATTACATTGACTGTCTTTACGGCTATCAGTGATATTCATTGATGCGCCATCGTGGGTATAACCGGAGCCAAAATAGTTATTTGATATCGCGGTTAATGTTTCTGGTGATTTTAATGAGTAGCTATGGAATGCACCGCTGAATCTATTACTACCAATAAGCTGTAAGCTTGGCGTTAAACCAGGTAGAGCAATATTTAAGGTGTGATCTACATTGGTGATATAAACATTATGTGCTTTGGTTACTACTCTGTTTTTTTCAACTAAGCTAACAGAGTTTGGCAGTTGGTTGAGGTTGATGATTGTTACGTAATCCGTTGAACTATCAATAGTGGCATAGGCATATGCCTGCCATGCGCCGATACCAGAATCAAAGTATTGATATACTTTGATGTCACGCCAACTTGAGCTAAGGCCTGAAATAGTACCTACTTCGCTAGGGTTTTCAGGATCAGTAACATTAACTACAGCAACACCATTTCGTAAGCCAATAAGGGCATATTCATCACCAGTATTTAAGTCAACATGACCCCAAATATCATTTGCTGCGCTAGGACGGCTAGAGAACTCGTTTAGGGGTATGTGCGCAAGCAGGTCAATGTTATTACAAGAAAAGCTTCCAGCAGAGCCGTTAACACAATCAAGACCGGTTTGCTTTTCGCTTAGCATATGATAACTGGCAAGCTTATTTTTAAGGGCTTTACTTTCAGGGCTATTCTCTGCAAATAGCGATTTACCATCAGCCATGATAACAAAACCTTGCTTACGCAATGGCTCTGCCATATCAAGAGGAATATTTTTTAATTCAGTCGCGTTGGTATCAGGGCTTTGGCTTTGAAAATGATCAAAGCGATTGTAACCACCATAAATAGGTACTAATGCGCTTTTCAAATAAAATAGCTCTTCACTTGAACTGATTGTATATTCACCAGAAGAAACTAGTATTCTATCGCCTTTATTAGCTTGTTGAACGGCATATGCAATAGTTTTACAAGGTCTTAAAACTTGATCACATTTACCTGAATCTTTACCGCTTTCAGCAACAAAACGTGCTTTATCGTGTTCTGAATGAGCGAATGATAATTGACTATTGAATAGTGCAGCAATAGCCGCAAATATCCATATTATTCGTAACATCGGATAGTCCTTATGTTAATGAAATGTTATATATGTCACTGTACAGTATTTGAATTGCTTTTTAAATCATTGCTTTTTACTCATTGTCGATTTATCTTCGTTTAAAATAATTTGTTTATAATCATTGGCTTTGGGCCGTTATGTGGGACGTATGTTCATAAAAAAATTTGTAGCAATTTTGTTATTGCTCTCTTCTTGTTTAATATATTTTATCTTTTTTAATTCTTCAGTTAAGCAGCAAGTCAATGTGAACCTGATGTGGCATGAAGCAGCGTTGCAATGCCAATCAACCTTTGCGCCTAAAAGCAATGGTGAAACTTGGTTTATAGAGCAATTGCAATTCTTCTTAAGTAATTTAGAAGTTGAGGTAGAGGGTAAAGGTTGGCAGAAGTTGGCATTAGTCGACAGTCCTTATCAAACTACCGAAACTGTTCTTTTGGGAGAAAATTGTCGAGAGCAAACTAAGCAACAAAATCTTAAAGATAACGGAAATTGGCTCATCGAATTTGATAATAATATTGATATTTCCACAGTGCGTGCTGTGCGATTTAGCTTAGGAGTGCCTTTTGAGTACAATCACTTAAACCCTGTAACTCAGAAAAGCCCGCTGAATATACCTTCAATGTTTTGGGTTTGGCAGACAGGGCATAAGTTCTTAAGAGCGGAGCTTGCATCAGTTGATAGGCAATGGCTATTTCATCTTGGCTCAACGGGGTGTAAAGCGAGTAGTGTCATGCGAGCGCCTAAACAAAGTTGCCGATACCCTAATACTTTTGAGTTTGAAATACCTGTTACCAAAGATGTAAATAATTCGCTCTCATTGAGTTTTAACTTAGCAAAATTATTAAATGGTGTTGAGCTAGGGCAAACATCTAGTTGCCAATCAGAACAAGACAATGAAAGTTGCCAGCAGCTATTTAAAAATTTGTCACCAGTAGAAAAAGTGAATAGTCCAGATGCTATGTCTGGAGTTTTTAACGTAATTAAAGTCGGTAGTGGTAAGAAAGGAATTTCAGTTGAATAAGTTTATAAGTATCTCTTTATTAATTGTTCTTAGTTATTTTTTGATTGGATGTATTCCCGAAACTAAGTCTAATATTGTTTATCAATGGTCTATAATTGATGGTTTTCCAAAGCCACAAGTGCCTGAAAATAACCCGATGAGTAATGAAAAGGTTATCTTAGGCAAAGCATTGTTTTTTGATAAAAACCTATCTGCTAATCAACAACAATCATGTGAGAGTTGTCATTTACAAGAGTTTGCTTTTGCAGAGAATAAACAAGTTTCAGTTGGCTCTACCGGCGCACTGCATAGAAGGAACGCACCAGCACTTGTCAATATTGCCTATAATAAAACGCTTACTTGGGCGCATGACGGTATTACTTCGTTAGAACGGCAGATATTGCTACCTATGTTTGGCGAAAACCCAATTGAGTTAGGCATTACAGGTCATGAAGAGGAAGTGCTATCGCGATTCGAGACTGAAGAATATAACAAATTGTTTAGTCAGGCTTTTCCTGGTGAAAAAATCAGTTTTGAACTAATAGTTAATGCGCTAGCAAGCTATGTGCGTAGTTTAATCTCGTTAAACTCACCGTTTGATCAATATGCTTATGCAGGGGATGATACGGCGATTTCTGAAGCTGCTATCCGCGGCATGAATATGTTCTTTTCTGAGCGTTTGGAGTGCCATCATTGTCACGGTGGCTTTAACTTTACTCAATCAACAGGGCATGAACAGCAACTTATTGACCGTAGGCCATTTCATAATACTGGCTTATATAATGTTGAGCTTTCTGGTGACACAAGTGGCTACCCTAAAAAAGATAATGGTTTAGCTGAAATATCAACGTTAGCGAAAGATAATGGCCGCTTTAGAGCGCCTACGCTGCGTAATATTGAATATAGCGCCCCGTATATGCATGATGGCAGCGTAGCAACACTCTCAGAAGTTATTGATATCTATGCCGCTGGCGGGCGTAATATAGAGCATGGTAAGTATCAAGGTGATGGTCGAGCTAATCCTTTAAAAAGCCAATTTGTTAAAGGTTTTGAACTAACGGTAGAAGAGAAAGAAGACTTACTTGCTTTTCTTAATACGCTTACAGATAAAGAATTTTTAAATACAGCTAGCCAGTAGGTACTATTAGCTATACCGTTAGCATTGAAAATAGTTAAATTTTAGGCAAAAAAAACCAGCTTTAATAAGCTGGTTTTTATTTATATAACAAGTGTATTGTTACAACAGTATTACTTACTCACCGTCTAAGAAACTTTTCAATTGCTCAGAGCGTGAAGGGTGACGCAATTTACGTAATGCTTTTGCTTCAATTTGACGAATACGTTCACGTGTTACATCAAACTGCTTGCCCACTTCTTCCAAAGTATGGTCAGTATTCATATCGATACCAAAGCGCATTCTTAAAACCTTTGCTTCACGAGCGGTTAGGCCTGCTAATACTTCGTGAGTTGCATCTTTAAGGTTTTCAGACGTTGCTGAGTCTACCGGTAATTCACCGCTACCATCTTCAATAAAGTCACCTAAGTGCGAATCTTCGTCATCACCAATTGGTGTTTCCATTGAGATTGGCTCTTTAGCAATTTTCAACACTTTGCGAATTTTGTCTTCAGGCATAATCATGCGCTCAGCTAATTCTTCAGGTGTTGGCTCACGCCCCATTTCTTGTAACATTTGACGTGAAATACGATTAAGTTTGTTAATCGTTTCAATCATATGTACTGGAATACGAATGGTGCGTGCTTGGTCAGCAATTGAACGAGTGATAGCCTGACGTATCCACCATGTAGCATAAGTTGAGAACTTATAACCACGACGGTATTCAAACTTATCAACCGCTTTCATCAAACCGATATTACCTTCTTGAATTAAATCCAAGAACTGCAAACCACGGTTAGTGTATTTTTTCGCAATTGAGATAACTAGACGTAAGTTAGCTTCAACCATTTCCTTCTTAGCGCGACGAGCTTTCGCCTCACCAATTGACATACGACGGTTGATGTCTTTTATACCATGAACATTTAGGTAAGTTTCTTCTTCTAACATGTTCAATTTATAAATACAGCGTTCAACATCTAGTTCAATATCAGCAAGCTTTTTAGAGTACGACTCTCCAGCTGCTTTTTGTGCTTCGAACCAATCTTTTGATGTTTCGTTGCCTGGGAATATTTTAATAAATGTTGATTTTGGCATACCTGCGCCAACAACACAGTGCTTCATGATCAAACGTTCTTGAACACGTAAGCGATCCATAACACTGCGCATGTTCTTCACTAAACGGTCGAACACTTTTGGTACTATGCGGAATTCTTTAAATACTTCTGCTAATGCGTCGATTGCAGTTTGTGCGTCAGCATGGCCACGGCCTTTAGCTTGAATAACACTATTAGCATTTTCATAAGCGGCACGTAACGCGTTGAATTTCTCACGGGCTTCTTCAGGACAAGGGCCTGTATCTTCTTCTTCCTCATCCTCTTCATCTGACTTGTCTTCTGCTTCTAAATCTTCTTTAGAAAGTTCTGAGCCAATATGAGTGGCTGCCGCTGGAATTTCTTCGTCTTCAGCGTCAGGGTCTAAGAAACCAACGATAATGTCGCTTAAGCGAACTTCTTCAGCTTCAAAATTATCCCATTGTTCCAGTAAGTAGTTAATTGCTGGTGGGTATTCAGAAACGCTGCGTTGTACTTCTTTGATACCTTCTTCGATACGCTTGGCGATAACAATTTCGCCTTTACGTGTTAGAAGTTCTACCGTACCCATTTCACGCATATACATACGTACTGGGTCTGTAGTTCGACCAATTTCGCTTTCAACAGTAGCAAGTGCTTGGGCCGCCGCTTCAGCAGCATCCTCATCAGTATTGCCTTCTGTCATCATTAACGTATCGTTATCTGGTGCAGTTTCGAATACTTGAATACCCATGTCGTTGATCATTCTAACAATGTCTTCAACTTGGTCTGAATCGATTATATCTTGCGGAAGATGATCGTTAACTTGTGCAAAAGTTAAATAACCTTGCTCTTTACCTTTGGTTATTAACTCTTTAAGTCTAGATTGAGGGGCTTGATCCATTGACGAGTGTCCACCTATTTATGGCTATCAAAAATACAACAGTAAGCCGGAAATTATAGCGAAAATTTTACTATATTACCAGCGATAAACTGCGCTTCTATTTGTTTAAATATAGTACAACTATATTGATTTTATGCGCTTAGCAAACCGTGTAATTCTTGCTTTTCGGTTTTATTTAAGCCGCCGTTACGTTCTTTTTCCAGTAACTGCTCCGTTCTTTGTTCAATAAAAACATTTAAAAAGTTTTCAATTAAATCAAGAAACATACTTTCTGCATTTTCTGGCTCAACATGATGTTCTAAGCACATCAGTTTAGTTAATTGTTTTCCGGCGTCCTGGCCTCTAAAGTGTTCAATCAATTGCGCACTGTTCACTTTTGAATTTTGCTTACACAGCGCTAATAGCTGGTTCAATAGTGGAATTCCTGGCATATTCAGCTGTTGTAATATAGCAGGATCTGGTAATACTTCTACTATATGGGGATGCTCTAGCAATAATGCAATAGCAAGTCTTACTGGTGTAGTTTTTGTTCGCTTAACTGCTGGCTTATTATCTGTTGATTGAGTGAAATTTTGCTGCAACTTCTTTAATTGCATTTCATTGTTTGCGCCAAATTTATTCGCTAACTGCGTTACAATAGCGTCTTTCAAGTTACTTTCAGGCAGTTTAGCTAAATAGGGCTTGAAAGCATCTACCGCAGCGCCTTTACCTTCAGCCGAAGACATATTAAGTTGAGATAATAGGTGATCAAAAAGAAACTGAGACAATGGTGTTGCGTTATCTAATATGCTTTCAAATGCCGCTTGGCCTTGCTCTCTGATTAATGAGTCAGGGTCTTCACCGTCAGGTAAGAATACAAACTTCAAGCTGTAGCCGTCTTGTATCATGGGTAAAGCATTATCCATGGCGCGCCACGCTGCATCGCGACCAGCTCTATCACCATCGTAACAACAAATAACTTCTTTTACGGTGCGAAATAACGTCTGTAATTGCTCTGGCGTTGTTGCTGTGCCAAGTGAAGCTACGGCATAATCAACGCCATGTTGGGCAAGGGCAACAACATCCATATAACCTTCAACAACAACTAAACGAGTCAGTTGCTTTGTGGCTTGTTTTGCTTCATACAAACCATAGAGTTCTTGGCCTTTATGATAAATGCGCGTTTCAGGTGAGTTGAGGTATTTTGGTGTGCCATCGCCAAGAACGCGTCCACCAAAACCTATTACTCGACCACGCTTATCGCGAATTGGGAACTGTATTCGGCCTCTGAATCTGTCGTATGGCTTGTTTTTATCGCCTTGAATCGCCATCCCTAAATCAACTAATTGTTGGTTAATTTGGCTATTGCGACCAAACACTTTCATCATGCCATCCCAGGCATCACTGATATAACCAATACCAAAACGTTTAACAATTTCACCACTTAAACCACGACCTTTTAAATAGTCGATGGCAGTACCTTTATCGCTAGCTACTTTTAATTGTTGCTGGAAGAAACGGCTAATTTGTGCCATTAATTCATAATCGTCTTGTTTTTGTATATAAGCTTTTTGGTCTTGCTTTTGCTGAGCAGGCGAACGGTTTGATTGTTCGCGTGGCACTTCCATACTGTAATGTGATGCGAGTTCTTCTACAGCATCGGGAAATTCTAAACGATCAAACTCCATTAAAAATGAAATTGCGTTGCCATGTTCGCCACAACCAAAGCAATGATAAAACTGTTTATCTTGGCTGACACTAAATGAGGGGGATTTTTCGGTATGAAAAGGGCAACAAGCTTGGTAATTTTTTCCGGCTTTTTTTAGTGGCACACGAGAATCTATTAACTCAACGATATCGGCTCGAGCCAATAAATCATCAATAAATTGTCGGGGGATCATGCCAGCCATAAAAACCTATACTTCGAGAGGAAAAGACCATTTTACACAAATAAGGGGTGGAAAATAGCAAGTTTTTGTACGTAAATTAAATTTTTTGTAGGCTAGTTAAAATAAAACCGCGAGGCCAAGGCGATCGCGGTTTAGATTCAAGATGAACAAATTTGTTCAATATGATATTTAACTAACTGTTTAAGGTTGCTCTAACTTGGCCACTTACCGCACCTAAGTCTGCTTTACCTTGCGTTAACGGTTTTAACACCGCCATTACTTTGCCCATGTCCACCATTGAAGCGGCACCGGTATCAGTAATTGCTGTTGCAATCAGTAGTTCAATTTCATCTGCTGATAATGGTTGTGGCAGAAAATGCTCTAAGGCGACAACTTCTGCAGCTTCATGAGCTGCTAATTCATCGCGACCACCTTCTGTAAACATTTTGATAGACTCTTTACGTTGCTTAACCATTTTGGTTAGCACCGCAACGATATTGTCATCAGTTGCTTCAGTGTTGTGATCTATTTCTGCCTGCTTTATCGCAGATAATGCCATACGAATTACGCCAAGACGAACTTTGTCTTTGGCACGCATAGCATTTTTCATTTCATCTTTAAGCTGGCTAAGTAGACTCATGATTTGATTCTCTCTTAAGTTAACTCAGTTGACTTATAATTTACTAAGGGTTTCTTAGTACATGCGAACGCGACGAGCGTTCTCACGAGAAACTTTTTTAGCTGCACGTTTTACTGCTGCTGCTTTTTTACGCTTACGTTCCCAAGTTGGCTTTTCGTAAGACTCGCGACGGCGAACTTCAGAAAGGATACCTGCTTTTTCACATGAACGTTTGAAACGACGTAGTGCAACGTCAAATGGTTCGTTTTCTCTTACTTTAATTACTGGCATGTACTGTATTACCTTAGTTATGAATCTATATAAATCGACGGTCGACTTCAGCTAAACAGCCTCATCTTCGCCCACTCTATTAAAAATTGGTGACATATTCTAATGCGAACAGCATAGTAATGTAAAGGAGTAATGGCTTTTTCATATTAATATTTCGTTGTCTTAATGTTTTCCCGTAGGATTTCTGAATCACTAACCTGAAAGATAGTCAAAACTTGGCATCGATAGTATTTAATCACAAAACTATTTAACCAACTTTTACGCTATAAATTGAATGTTTGTCAGTCACTAGGTAAAATCATCGGCCAAATAACTACTGTTGGCGAAATTTTTCTGCGGTAGGTTAATATTCTATTTTGATGAAACACTCCTAGGTAAAGAAAAACTATGCGTATTTTAGGTATTGAAACCTCTTGTGATGAAACCGGTATTGCGATTTATGATGATGGTCAAGGTGATTTACCTGAAGGGATAGTTGCGCATAGATTATATAGCCAAATAGCCGTTCATGCTGATTACGGTGGGGTAGTGCCAGAATTGGCGTCGCGTGATCATGTTCGTAAAACAATTCCATTAATAAAGGAAGTGTTGGCAGAAGCTAATTTAACACCTGCCGACTTAGATGGTGTTGCTTACACTGCTGGCCCTGGCTTAGTTGGCGCATTATTAGTTGGCTGTTCAATTGGTCGCAGTTTGGCTTACGGTTGGGATCTTCCTGCGGTACCAGTACATCATATGGAAGGGCATTTACTGGCACCTATGTTAGAAGAGAACGTGCCTGATTTTCCGTTTGTTGCGCTTTTAGTCTCTGGCGGTCACACCATGTTAGTGCGTGTTGATGGTATTGGAAAATATGAACTTTTAGGCGAATCTGTTGATGATGCTGCAGGTGAAGCCTTTGATAAAACAGCAAAGCTATTAGGTTTAGATTATCCCGGTGGCCCGGTATTGGCTAAAATGGCAGAGTCAGGGCGTAAAGGACGTTATAAATTTCCTCGTCCAATGACTGATAGACCAGGTTTAGATTTTAGCTTTAGTGGCTTAAAAACCTCGGCGGCTAATACTATTCGCAAAGAAGAAAATGCCGATTTAAACCCAGAAAGTAAAGCACAGATGCAGGCAGATATTGCTTATGCCTTTCAAGAAGCCGTTGTTGATACCTTAGCTATAAAATGTAAACGGGCGTTAAAGCAATGTGAATTAAACCGCTTAGTGATTGCTGGTGGTGTTAGTGCTAATACCGCACTTCGCGCTAAATTAGCAGAAATAACGAAAAAACTGGGTGGGGAAGTATTTTATCCAAGACCTGAGTTTTGTACTGATAACGGTGCGATGATCGCTTATGCCGGTTTGCAACGTTTAAAAGCAGGTGTTTATGCTGATTTAACTTTTAAAGCTACACCGCGTTGGCCTTTAGATACATTACCGCCTGTTTAAGTTTGAAGATATTTGAAGGTAAGTGAGGCTTGGTTAAGTTTATTTTTTCTTAAAAGAAATTTTACTTTCAGAGCCTTTAATAAGTCTGACAATATTTTCTCTGTGGCGGAAGATGATCAAACCCGAAAGCATAAACACCGGATAGACATAAATGGGTTTTAATAACCAAGTATAAAACGGCGCCAGTGAAACAGTCACAATTGCCGCTAGGCTGGAGTAACGAGTAGTTTTTGCGACTAGCAGCCAAGTTACAATCAATAAGCCACCTAAATCTAAACCAATTGGTAACAACACGCCAAATGCTGTTGCGACAGCCTTACCACCTTTAAATTCGAAAAAAATAGGGTACATATGCCCTAAACAAGCGGCGACAGCAATCACGCCTAAATATAATGGTTCTAAACCTAAGAAGTAGCCGCCCCAAACAGGTAGCGTGCCTTTTAAAATATCAAAAAATAGCACCAGTGCGGCAATATATTTATTACTGATGCGTAAAACGTTGGTTGCGCCGGGGTTATTTGAACCAGCAGTGCGGGGATCAGGTAAGCGAAAGAGTTTACAAAGTAAAATGGCACTGGAAATTGAACCTACAAAGTAAGCTGCAATCACCATAAGCAATGTAATAAGTAAACTGCTGATAATAAATCCTTTTTATATTCAAGCTGGTGTTTTTACTAATACCTCGCTTGGAAATATATCTGAGTTATTGTAAATCTGTGTTTTATAATAAATCACAGATTTACATCATTGTAGCGTGTTGTTTACTAGTTTTTCTAGACCTACACAGGTAAACTCGCCA
>OLHD01000020.1_pt1 | contig 64584 bp, 64 predicted proteins | sample 1609541 | NCBI WGS metagenome assembly OLHD01 (sample SAMN05416870, study PRJEB24817) | seawater metagenome | isolation source: Sea water | place: Canada:Atlantic | collected 2013-11
ACAGTCCGTTGCTCTACCAACTGAGCTATTGAGGAATTGTTCTTTTCTAACATAATCGCTAACAATAAGTTGCTAGCCACTATTCAATAATTTGACTTCCCCAACTTAGACTTGAAATAACCAACAGGGACAAATGCCTGTTTATTATAAAAGTACAGTCCGTTGCTCTACCAACTGAGCTATTGAGGAATTGTTCTTTTCTAATCATAACCGCTAACAATAAATTGCTAGCCATTATTTAATAATTTGGCTCCTCAACCTGGACTTGAACCAGGGACAAACGGATTAACAGTCCGTTGCTCTACCAACTGAGCTATTGAGGAATTGTTTTGAAAGCCGCTAGTGGCTAACGGGGCGGAATATTAAAGGCACCTAGGCAGACTGTCAACACAAAATTTAGAAAAAAATCATTTAATTGATTGTTTGCTTAAATTGCAAGCAAAGTTGAGAGATTTTCTCCTGATTTTGATTGAAAAGCATTCAGCGTGGGGAAACGGGTTTGGAAAGTACAGTTATCCACTTAATCTGTGGATAACTGTGTGGGTTAAAGTGTAAAATTAAGTAACCTAAACGGTACAATGCGGCTTGTAGCTAAATCATTGTTTTCTTATGGTACTAGTAATGTTCTTATATAACAGGTTGTTAAGTGTTATTTGTTGTGTTTATTAACATGGTCGTGCGTTTTTTGTGCAGAGGTGACTTTTCTCACATTTTCTGTGTGTTTCTACGAAAAGTGAGGTAGCTTAAATTCTACTCAAACAAATAATTTTTTAATAAAATAGCTTTATTATCTTAATTACAATATTTACATAGCGAGTCGAATCACTATCTTTTACAATGCAGAATGCATTCTATTTATCTCGACATTTGAAAAAATTAATGACCAAAACTAAAAAAAATCGCCAAATCAACCTACTTGAAGACCCTGTAGCACCAACATTAAAAAATATGACTGTTCCGATGATCTACGGAATGATTTTATTGATGACTTTTAACTTAGTTGATACTTTTTTCGTTGGTTTATTAGGTACACAACCTTTAGCGGCTATTAGTTTTACTTTTCCTATTACCTTTACTGTGATTAGTTTAACCATTGGCTTAGGAATAGGTACGTCAGCTGTTATTGCAAGAGCATTAGGCAAAGGTGATAAAGAGTCAGCAAAAAACTTAGCCACTAGCGCATTATATTTGGCCGCTGCTATTGTCGGTATTCTAGCGGTAATTGGTTATCTTCTTATTGATGAAACTTTTTTATTGCTAGGGGCAAGCGAAGTTCTCTTACCTTTAATTCATCAATACATGGGTATTTGGTTTCTAGGCTGTATTTGCTTAATCGGGCCTATGATAGGTAATGCGGTGTTACGTGCGTCTGGCGATACTAAAACCCCGAGTTTAATTATGGGCAGTGCAGGGTTGATAAACGCAGTGCTAGATCCTATTTTTATTTTTGGCTTTGGCCCTGTGCCTGCGATGGGCATTCAAGGTGCAGCCATTGCAACTTCAGTTTCATGGATATTCGGTTTGGGCTATGTACTATATATCCTAAGCGTTAAACGAGGATTGATTCACAGCAAGCTAATGTCGGTTAAAGACTTTATTACTTCAGCGCGTGGTATTTTGCATATAGGTTTACCGGCAGCTGGCGCGAATATGCTAACGCCGGTTGCTGCTGCCGTATTAACTGCCATTGTAGCAAAGTATGGTGAATCTGCTGTCGCTGCATTTGGTGTCGGCTCTAGAATTGAATCTATTGCGTGTTTAGTTGTATTGGCTTTGTCGATGACTTTACCGCCATTTATCAGTCAAAATTTCGGTGCCGGGAACATGAAGCGCGTTGCAGAAGGCTATAAAACATCAATAAAATTCGTTTTAGGTTGGCAAGTACTTATTTATGTTGTGCTAGTGTTAGCTGCTCCTTTCATTGCTGATGTATTTTCTAAAGAACAAGCGGTAGCCGATATTATTAAACTTTTCATTTGGATTTTACCATTAGGTTATGGTTTACAAGGTGTAATCATTCTAACGAATTCGTCATTTAATGCGCTTCATAAGCCGATGGTTGCGTTAATGCTAAGCATTGTTCGTTTATTTGTTTGTTATGTCCCTGCTGCCTATTTGGGGAGTTTATGGTTTGGTCTTGAAGGTTTCTTTATCGGCGCCTTGATTGGTAATGTTGTAATGGCGGTAATTTCTTACGGTTTGTTTAACAAACAATGCAAGGAAGGCCGAGAAACGGTTGAGGTTGCTGCTTGATGAAAGCATTAAAAATACATTCAGACTATATTCCAAGTGGCGATCAGCCAACGGCAATTGCTAAATTACTTGATGGTATTGATTCCGGGCTTGCCCATCAAACCTTGCTAGGTGTTACAGGCTCAGGTAAAACCTATACCATTGCTAATGTTATCGAAAAACTAAATCGTCCAACGATGATGTTAGCGCCAAACAAAACCTTGGCGGCGCAATTGTACGGAGAAATGAAAGAATTTTTTCCTAACAATGCAGTTGAATATTTTGTTTCTTATTATGATTACTACCAGCCTGAAGCTTATGTTCCTACAACAGATACTTTTATTGAAAAAGATGCCTCTGTAAACGAACATATCGAGCAAATGCGCTTGTCAGCAACTAAGTCCTTACTAGAGCGACGAGACGTTATTATTGTTGCTTCTGTGTCGGCTATTTATGGTTTGGGTGATCCTGATTCTTACTTGAAAATGATGTTGCATATCAGTGTCGGCGACATTATCAATCAGCGTGACATTTTAAGACGATTAGCAGAACTACAATATACCCGTAATGATGTCGCTTTTCAGCGAGCCACTTATCGAGTTCGTGGTGACGTTATTGATATATTCCCAGCCGAATCAGACCGCATGGCACTACGTGTTGAATTATTTGATGAAGAAATTGAGCGTATTAGCGTATTTGACCCTTTAACGGGGTCAGTTGAGCGCACGGTAGCTAGAGTTACGGTTTATCCAAAAACACACTACGCGACGCCTCGTGAAAAAATACTTGCCGCTGTTGATAGAATAAAAATTGAATTAAAAGACCGCTCAGCTCAACTGAAAGAAAATAATAAGTTAGTAGAAGAGCAACGAATTGTACAACGAACGCAATTTGATATTGAGATGATGACGGAGCTAGGTTATTGCTCAGGCATCGAAAACTATTCTCGTTATTTATCGGGGAGAGGGGCCGGTGAAGCGCCACCGACATTGTTTGACTACCTTCCTGATGACGGTCTGCTGATTATCGATGAATCACACGTTACCGTACCGCAAATTGGTGCTATGTATAAAGGTGACCGCTCTCGTAAAGAAAACCTGGTGGAATATGGTTTTAGATTACCTTCTGCACTTGATAATCGCCCAATGAAATTTGAAGAGTTTGAAGCGTTATCGCCACAAACTATTTATGTATCAGCAACACCAAGTAATTACGAAATAGAAAAGTCGGCAGGAGAAATTGCTGAACAAGTAGTAAGGCCAACTGGCTTGCTTGATCCACAAATAGAAGTTCGTCCAGTTGACACTCAAGTTGATGATTTACTTTCTGAAATTCGCAAACGTGTGAAAATTAATGAACGTGTTCTGGCTACGACGTTAACCAAACGTATGGCGGAAGATTTAACTGATTACTTAGATGAGCATCAAGTAAAAACTCGTTATTTACATTCTGATGTTGATACCGTTGAGCGTGTGGAAATTATTCGTGATTTTCGCTTAGGAAAGTTTGATGTACTGGTTGGTATTAACTTACTACGCGAAGGCTTAGATATGCCAGAAGTGTCGCTAGTTGCCATTCTAGATGCTGACAAGGAAGGCTTTTTGCGTTCAGAGCGTTCTCTTATTCAAACTATCGGACGAGCTGCGCGTAATATTAATGGTCGTGCAATTCTTTATGCTGCTCGCATTACCGGCTCAATGCGAAAAGCAATTGACGAAACCGAAAGGCGCCGTGCTAAACAGCATCAATACAATCTAGATAATAATATAACCCCTCGTGGTGTTAAGCGCATTATTGCTGATGTAATGGATCTAGAAGGTGGTAAGGTTAGAGCAGAGTATGCTGCGAAAGCTGCAGAGCCTGAAGCTAAGTACGATACGCTAACGACTAAAGAAATAGATGTTAAAGTGCAAGAACTAGAATCGTTGATGATGGATCATGCACAAAACCTTGAATTTGAATTGGCTGCGTCAGTACGAGATGAAATTAAGTTATTGCGAGACAAGCAGTTAACAACATAGGCCTTACTGTTTTAGTGGTGAGTAGCGGATTTTAAATACGACTAACACTTACAAACATTTCCATGCCTGCTGGCTGTTAGTAAGTGTTAGGGTTATGAACTGATTTTCAGTAGAAGTAGTGGGTAATTGTGTTACAACTATTTCATTTCAAACATCATATATTGAGTAATGATATTTGCGACATCATCAGTGTTGCAGTGTTTTAAATTGCTCACGTCATTGATAATCTTATCTTGAATATCAACAGGAAACAGCATTAATTGCTCTAAATATAAATGAGCGTGGGTGTCGTTATTACTGTTGATTAATTCTATCAAGCGATTCGCATGGTTGGTCCAAATGGCACTCATACAAGCATCCTCATAAATCATTACGAGCTCAAGTTTTATTACTTGAGCAACCTGATGACACCCAAGATATTGCATGTCATGACTTAAGTTTAGAGCATATGTGGCGGGGCATTATACGTATTGGTAATTAAAAAAATGCTTTGGTAATTAAGTAATCTAATACAGAAACATGCCCTGACAATCATTAAGCGAGTGCTAACTTTTTATTTCGAATTTTTCTAAGCGATATAAAAATGCTTTATATGACATGTTCAAGTATTTGGCGGCTTTGGTTTTATTGCCCTGATTTATTGTCAGCGTTCTTGCTAAGCAGTCTCGTTCGAATTGCTGCCAACAAAACCCTTGCTCTGGCATATTAAAAGCAGGTACGTCGCTTCTTTCATTGCTTGAAAGGTTGGTCGTAAAGTTTTGTGTTAACTCAGTTTCATCATTTAGTAATACATAGCGCTCAATGCGATTTGATAATTCACGAACATTACCTGGCCAATGGTAATCAAGAAGTTGGCGATATAGTTCATTTGATAAACTTGGCGCATCACACTTATACTGCTTTGCATGCTGGGCAATAAAATGATCCGCTAAAATGGCGATATCTTGCTGACGTTCTCGAAGCGGTGGCATATTAATAGGTACTACGTTTAAGCGATAATATAAGTCTTCACGAAAATCCCCTTCACTGACATCTTTAGGCAAATTTCGATGAGTTGCTGCTATCACACGAATATCTAACTTAATTTCATCGTTACTGCCTAGGCGGGTAATAGTGCCTTCTTGTAAAAATCGCAATAAATGCGCTTGTAAGCTTGGGCTTAACTCGCCAATTTCATCAAGAAAAATAGTACCATTGTTTGCGGCTTCGAACCGGCCAACTTTCAGGGTGTTCGCGCCAGTAAAAGCGCCTTTTTCTGCGCCAAATAGTTCTGCTTCGGCAATTGACTCCGCAATAGCAGCACAGTTTATGGCAATAAATTTTTCATGTTTTCTATCAGATTTTTCATGCAATGCACGCGCGGCTAGCTCTTTACCTGTACCACTTTCACCAAGAATAAGTACCGTTGCATTCGTTGCACTCACTTTATCAATACGCTGATAAACTTTTTGCATGCAAGGAGCTTTACCAACAATGCCCACCAGCTTGTTTTGCTCAGATAGACGTGCAGATAACTCTTTGTTTTGCCCGCGAAGATTTTTTGCTTTTAGTGCTTTGTCTATTGTTAATAATAACTCTTGGCGCTTAAATGGTTTTGGAATGTAATCATCAGCGCCTTGTTGAAGCGCTTGTACTGCGTGATTAATAGTGCCGTAAGCTGTCGCGATAACAAAGCCAATTTCGGGAATATTTTTTCGGCAGTAATTAAGCAGGTCGATACCTGATAATTCGGCTAATTTCCAGTCTGAAAAAATCACATCTATTGGTGATTTTTTGATGGTCAATATGGCGCTTTCCACACAGTCAGCTTGTAAAACATTAAAGCCACTAACTGTTAAAATATTACAAATAAGCTCTCGTTGGTCTGGCTCATCTTCAACAACTAAGATAGTAACGACTTCACTCATGAATGTTCCTTAAAATTAAAGTTGGCAGTAGCAATGCAGCCGGAGTCAACTGCGTTTTCTAAGGCTAAACTTCCTTGATAATGCAGTGATATGATTCGATTTGCGATATATAATCCCATTCCAGCACCTTCTGGCTTAGTTGATATGTGTGGTTGAAATAGTTTACTTTCTACCGATTTTGCTAAGCCACAACCAATATCTTTAATGTATAGCGTAGTACTGTTTCCTTCCTGCTTTTCAACGGAAATTGTCACCATACCGTTAATCGGGTTTGCATCGCAGGCATTATAAATTAAGGTATGAAATATACTGCGAATTTCCGATTCGGCGCCAAGCAATTCAATGTTGGGTGCTACATTAATGGTGAACTGTTGAGGCTTGTTTTGGCATGACTTATATTCAAGTACTATATCTTGTACTACTGCTAACAGCGGTACTTTGTCTTGGCGGCTGATCCCTGTCGTGGTTAAGGTTAACAACGCTTTTATATTGCTATCAATGTGGGTGATTTTATTTTGCACTGTGCGTACTAAGCTTTGGCGCTGCTGTTGTGACAATGACTCCTGCGCAAGTTGCTCAATGGATAACCCTATGGTGTGTATTGGGTTTCTTAACGCATGGGCGAGGCCTCGGCTGACTTCACCTAGCTCGGCAAGATGTGCAATTTCGCTATGATGTTTTGCCGCTTGTGTTAGTTCGCTAAGATGATTCACCATATCATTGAAATGGATAATGGTTTCGCGGATCTCATTAACACCACCTTCAGCAACTTGATGAGTATAATCACCTTGCGCTAGCTGTTTGAATCCAAAGCTTAAATTTTTCAGTGGTTGGTTGAATTTTGCACTTAACCAGTAGGCGATAACAAGTGCGAACAAACCACAAATTATTAATATCCATTGAATGTAATTAATCAGTTTACTCGTTCCGCTTTGTGGAATTTCAGTTTCGTGTTCAAGCCAATGTTCACTGATTATTTCAGGTGAGCGGACGAATACCGCAATATCATTATCATCAGTTAAAGTTACTTTATTATCGTTATGAATTTTTTCAACTAGCGACTTTAATTCTCGCCCAATAATATGTCGTTCGCTGATCACTTCAGTATTATTACTGCTACCTTCGTATGTAGTTGATTTAAAACCACTAGTATTCGTTTTGTCTTGGTTATCTGATACTTTTTCAGTAATGATTTTTTGAATAACGGGGGACTCACCTTGCACTATTGTCACTACATTGTTTTCATTGTTGATGGCAGTGCCATCAAATTTTTCAATAAATTTGATGTTTGGTGATATGTTTTTAATGATTTTTTCAAGCTCTTCTTCACTACGAAAAGGCTCATGAGGTGAATTACTTTCTCTAATGATTTTATGACGAAGCACCTTATTGGTTTTACTTGCTTGGTCGAATTCCTCTAGTGCGAGTTCTATAACTTGCTCACTGAAAAACTTAGCTTTGATGTTTACCTCTTCAGCAAGGTTTTGCTCAATCCAGCGTACTAAAAATAACTGACTAATGGTGAGCAATACTATAAGACCGCCAATAAGGCTAAATAGGTAACTACGTAATGACATATGTGTGTACTTTATGAGTTGTTGAGAAAATTACTGCGAATACTACAAGTATAATGCCAATTTGTATTGAATATTAAAAGCAAATAAAACAAACACTTAATAAACTGATTTTATCCCTCCATCGAATTTTCCCCATATCAGGAAAGTGAGTTCCTTATATCAGGTTATTAAGATATTTATTTTTTCGAATATTTAACTTTAAATTTATTAAGTTGTTGATTAATAAGCAATAAAATATTTTGGTATAGTTCTGGCAATATCCTTGTTGAAAGTACATTAATTTAATCAATGCAAATTGAAATACAAAATAGTCAACAAGGAATTATCAAATGACATTACTTAACAAATTAAATCTAAGCCTTAACCTGAACAGTAAAAAAGCGAGTAAAATTACCGCTGCTTTAATTCTTTCACTAGGTGGAGCTATTAGCAGTATGTCTGCTATTGCAATGGCTACAGACAATACTGAGGTGCGTACAGAGGTGCGTGAAATATCTATTGAAGCTGAACACGGTAAAGAAGTAAAACTATTTGTACATGACAATGGCGAAATGGTAAACGTTACTATTCCTCACACAGCATTGAGCGATAAAGAGCAGTTGAGTAGTTATTTGGCTGATGTACCTGATGGAGTAAAAGAAAAGCTGCTAAAAGAGTTAACCAATTTATCTGATAATGTGCACATTTTGGCGAACCATGACAGTGGTGGTGAAGTTATGCGTTGGGTAAGTGAAGGTGAGAGTGAAAAAGTTATCATTATCGAGCGTGACGGCGATGAAAGTGTTGATATTGAAAAACACATTGTTAAAGAAATGATGGCTGATGGTCATCATAAAATATTTAAATTTGAACATGGCAGTGAAATGGGTGCTAAAGGCATTATTAAAATGCTACAGCATGGCGACTATAGTGCTGAAGAGTTAAATAAAATTCAGCAAGCGTTAGACTCGAAAAGATAAAAGCATTAAGTAAGATTAGTTGTATTAAAATATGATTTTAGTACAACGTTTTATGACTTAAAAAGCCAGCATCATACGCTGGCTTTTGCTTGTGGTTTTTTATTCGTAGAATTTAGCTGTATAAAGCAAGCATTAAAGTAGCGTTGCGATATCTGTGGCAATATCTGCTGGCTTTGTTGTTGGGCTATAGCGCTTTATGACTTCACCTTGATTGTTAACGAGGAACTTTGTGAAATTCCACTTTATGCCTTTGCTACCTAATATACCCGGCGCTTCACTTTTTAAATGTTGGTATAACGGGTGTGTGTTCTCGCCATTGACTTCTATTTTACTAAACAGCTCAAATGAAATATTAAAATTAAGATCACAAAACTGCTTAATTTCAGTGTTATCACCTTTTTCTTGTTTACCAAATTGGTTACATGGAAAAGCAAGTACTTCAAAACCTTGGTCTTTGTATTGTTGATAAAGCGCTTCTAAGCCTGCATATTGTGGAGTAAAACCACATGCACTAGCGGTATTAACAATTAGCAGTGTTTTGCCTTGATACTTAGCAAAATCAACCGATTCATTTTTGAAGTTTTCAGCACCAAAAGTGTAAATAGTTTGAGTCATTCTGTTCAACTGGTCGGATCAATATTAACGATAGAATAAGATAATTTTCTGAGATTAACAACAATCACATTTTGCATGTGAGTTAAATTGTTGAACGAATAGTCTTGATGGCCAAGCGGTGTATGATTAAAAGCCAATGAAGAGCAGGAATAAAACAAGAGTAAAAATAAAATAAAGCCTAAAAGCTTCATTCTGATAGATTGAAGTTTTACTATCAGTAAAAGTAAAAAGGCGAAGTTTATGAGTAAACTACGCCTAATTAAAGGAAGTTACTGCTTGATATTATAAACGGGTAAGTAAACTTGAAGTGTCCCAACGGCTGCCGCCATTTTTTTGTACGTCAGCATAAAATTGGTCGACTAATGATGTTAGTGGTAGCGTTGAACCATTATTTTTTGCTTCAGTTAGTGCTATGTCGAGATCTTTTCTCATCCAATCGACAGCAAAACCAAAATCATACTCGCCTTTGATCATCGTTTTGTGGCGATTTTCCATCTGCCATGAACCTGCTGCACCTTGACTAATGACTTCTACCACTTGTTCACAATCTAAACCAGCGTTTTCCCCAAAGTGCAACGCTTCTGCTAAACCTTGCACAACACCTGCAATACAAATTTGGTTCATCATTTTTGCTAATTGACCACTACCGATTTTTCCAAGTAACTTACTAAACTTGGCATATGCTTGCATAACAGGTTCAATTGCATCGTAGGCCGACTGTTCGCCACCTACCATAATGGTTAATTGACCATTAACTGCTCCGGCTTCACCGCCAGAAACGGGAGCATCTAAAAATGAAAGCCCGATTGATTTACCTTGCTCTGCCAACTCTCTGGCAACAGAGGCAGAAGCGGTAGTATGGTCAACAAGTATCGCATTAGCTTTCATACCAGAAAAAGCGCCGTTAGCACCTAAAACAACTTGCTTTAAATCTTCGTCGTTACCAACACATACGAAAACTATATCGCTGTCTTTTACAGCCGCCGCTGGAGTTGCTGCCATTTCGCCACCATACATTTCTACCCAAGCTTGCGCTTTTTGTTGAGTACGGTTATACACGGTTACCTGGTAACCTGAGTTTTGTAAATGACCTGCCATAGGAAAGCCCATAACACCTAAGCCAATAAAAGATACTTTTTTCATATTGTTCAAACTACTGCGGTTAATGTTGCTAATGTTTATAGCATATCTTTGATGATAAGTTTTAGCTATTTCATCGCGAATGTACTCTGTTTAGAGCAACAGCTTTATTCGTGATTATGTTGGCTTTTTCGTTAGCTAAATGTTTGCATATAATACAGGTATAAACAGACAGTAAAGCACCTAGAAGTGAGAATAATCAGGAATTGAATGTGCTGTTACTTACTATTTCTTTGAGTAAAGTCTTCTGAGAAGGAGTGCTATTTTGGTAAATGAAAAGCTGACAATTATTTAAATGAAGGAGTTTACTGAAACCAACTCAATAAACTCCAAAATAAGCTTTTTATTATTTATTGATATATTCGAATAAGGCTTTTAATACCTTCATTTTTTCCGTGTTATTTTCATTTTCAAAAGCTAGATTCTCTAACTTGATCATAAACTCATCGGCACTTAATAATCCTTTAGCACCATATTGAATACGGTTTTGACAATGAGCTTGCCACTTCTGCTGTTCGCTATCGGTCAAGGTCAACGGGAAATTACGTGCGCGATATCTAAATAACAATGTCGCTAATCTTTCATCCTGAAAGTGAAAAGGGTGTGTGCTTAACTGCTCTGGCGGCAATTGGTGCAAAATTTCCATTTGTGCCTTATCACTGTGTGAAAAGAATTTACCGCCGTAAAGAGAAATTTCAGGATCAACGGTTTCATCACCAAAATCACTATTAGCAAATACATCAGTCAATTTATCTCTAAGTTCAGAAAATTGTTTTAATTGCTTAAGATTATCTAGGCATAAATCACGAGGAATACTTAAACGTTCAGCATTTTCAGGTAATAAGGTTTTTGCTGGCGCAACGACAGGGCACTTATTCAAGTGAATTAGCTTGATTGGAATTGGTAATTCGCCTTCTGCCAATTCATCATAACGGGTGTATAAGCGAGCTTTTATCTCCTCACTGGATAATTCAAATAATGGCGTAGGATCGCGTGCTAAATCTACCGAAATAACGGCACTTTTATTAACCGGATGATAGCAAACGGGAGCAAACCAGCTTGTACAACCATGCAGGGATGAAACTTTACTTGAAGTATGAACAACCGGTGTCATGTTATAAACGTCAATGAGTTCAGCCACTTGCTTTTTATTTTTTAAATTAAAAATAAACTCATATAACTTCGGCTGTTTTTCTTTTATTAGCTTTGCCATGGCAATAGTTGCATAAACATCGCTCATTGCGTCATGGGCTGCTTCATGACTAATACCATTGGCTTGTGTTAGTAGCTCTAAACGAAAACTAACCACTTGTTCACCGTCACGCTCAACAGTCGGCCATTCAATTCCTTCAGGGCGCAATGCATAGCAAGCTCGCACCATATCGATAATATCCCAACGACTATTACCATTTTGCCATTCACGTGCATAAGGGTCGTAAAAGTTACGATAAAGTAAGTAGCGAGTGACTTCGTCATCAAAGCGAATACTGTTGTAACCAGCAACACAGGTGTTAGGTTGTGAGAATAAACCGTGAATACGATCGGCAAACTCAGCCTCAGTCAACCCTTCTCGCAACGCTTTTTGCGGGGTAATTCCGGTCACTAAACACGCTTCAGGTTGCGGTAAATAATCTTGTGGAGGCTGACAATAAAACATTTCAGGCTCACCGATTATATTTAAATCTAAATCAGTACGAATACCGGCAAACTGGGAAGGCTTATCGAACTTAGGGCTTATGCCCCAGGTTTCATAATCGTGCCAAAGGATAGTAGGTTGGTTTGTATCGTGAACAGTATTTTCTTTTGACATTGTAGTTATTTTAATCTGCTGATTTAGCGACGAATTTACTTAATCGCATTTGAATAATACCATTAGTTTATCACGTCATTATCCTATGTGCTGACTATTTATATTGATGTAATTGACTGTCATTAAACGTAGAAAAATCGCTAAAACGATTTGGTAGTGAAGATACTTCCAAAGACAGTTGTTTACTCTTTTAACATCTAAATACAATTAATTCTCATTTAGGTGTTGACATTGCAATAAAATCATAGATAATGAGAATTATTCTTATTTGGGTGGTGCGAAGTTAATTCGCATTACAAAAATAAGAAGTTATAGGTTTTGACAGTGATGAAGCAATATAGGTCCTATTTACGGATACAGATATAGAAATTAACAGAGCTAGGCTTAGCAACTATTCCCTCCAATAGTTGGCTAAAGTTTGTATGAATACGTTTATTTGAATTTTCACGAGTTTGATAAAACGTCATTTTTACAGGGCTCTAGGGCATAATAATTTGCCAATTAGTTTTCTGATATTTCGTAAATAGGTTTCTATTTTATTTTTGTTATTAGTTTTAACCAGCCATATTTTATATGAGCTTAGTGTTCGTACTAAGTTTATTTAGCAGAATTAAGTTAATTTGGGGATGGCAATAATATCGTTAAACTGACTTAGTACCGTGTTTACTTTAGCGTCGCCGAAAACGGTTAAGTAAACACAACTAAACCCGTGAACATTGGAAATGTAATATTTTTTGAACTGAAAAAAAGAGCAGTTTTGATGATTACGGATATATAATATTTAGTCTTTATGTTTTGTGAAAATTGTGTGTTTCGCTTTAATGTAAATAGCAACGGCTACGTATTATTTCTGGAGGTAACTCTAGAACTAGCAAGTGTTGAATATCTAGTTAAAAGTAAATTTCTATTGATACTTTGTTGAAATTATGTAGTTTTTCTTTAGGTAGTTTTTGCCCAGGATCTCAAATTCTCTAGAGTCAAATAGCATTATGAGTAAATGAATATAGCAAGGAAAGACAAGCCGCTAAGCTAGCACTGCCTTATCGGTTTGAAATCACTATTTCCAAAAGGATTGGAAATTTTCAAGGATGAAGTAAAACAGGGAGTTTGAGAGTGAGCATGAATAAACTATTCATGCTCGACAGGGCCAGTTAACGCTGGCCCTTTCTTTTATCTGCAATAATATATTGCGATTACTTCACACCATGTTGGTTTAAGTGCGAGCTGTATTCTTTATCTGTACCATTAATATGATTAATCAACCAGTTAGATAAAAATTCGCTGATTTCATTTAATGCGTCATGACCTTTTTTGTTGTATAAATCCATAAAGCTATTCACTTGTTCTATCATTTTTTTATGCTGTGCTTTATGAGCAACAACATCCGGGTAATCATGTTGATCTAATAGCTGTTCTTCACGTTCAAAATGATATTTGGTATAACTTATCAAGTCGTTTAATGCTTCACGCTCATACTCTTCGCTCATGGCGTAGTCGTATGCCGTGGTGAATTGATTCAACAAACTAATCAGTTTTTTATGATCATTATCTAGGCTATCAATGCCGACACTGTATTCATCTTTCCATACCATTTCATTCGTCTTTCTTGTTTTTTTATAAAACATTGGAATTAAAAAAAGTACGGCTATAAGTATCCAAGATATCGGATTCGTTAGGCTAGACAAGAACCCTAAAAAAATGGCGACAATAATTAACCCAACAATGGCGGCGTACATTAAAGATTTACTGCGGTTATTCATAAGTAATACTCATATCGAAATGTGGTTAAATTATAAAGTTATTAATGATTCTAATACGAATCGCTACAGATTCCCGTAAAACCTTTTTATTTGTTGACCTCGATCAAGTTGTAAATGCATTCCGCTTTAAAGTTTTTAAAACTTGATCTGAATCAGGTTTTTTCTTTGCGAAGTAATGAATAGTTACACTACTTTATATTTGTCCTTGGCTTGAGCAATTTATCAGCGTAAATACACGAATATTTACGCTAAAAAATAAAGCCTAATACGATTTATACAAACTACAAATTTGTCTATTTATTGTCTACGTTATTAGATTTATCGGAATAATAGAGTAGCTGATAGAAATTTTAGATGGATAAGAAACACACACATTAAAACATGAAGCTAGTTAATATTGTAAACGGAGATGATCCTATGAAAACGATTAAATATAGTCTTTCAGCGCTTGGTTTAGCTATTGGTATGGCAGCTACTGGTATCAGTATGTCTGTATCAGCAGCAGAGCCAACTTTATCTGAAGCAGACTTTGAAAAAGCACAATTACAGTACTTTCAACGTTGTGCTGGTTGTCATGGTACTTTGCGTAAAGGTGCTACAGGTAAAAACCTAGAGCCAAAAAATACGCTTAAAAAAGGTCAAAAGCGTCTAGAGAAAATTATTGCTCTAGGTACTGAAGGCGGCATGAATAACTTTGATGACTTGTTTACTAAACAAGAAATTTCAAACATGGCAACATTTATTCAAATGACTCCGCCAGTTCCACCGGAAATGTCTTTGGAGCAAATGCGTTCTCACACTAAAGAGTACGTTGCACCGAAAGATTACCCAACTAAACCTCTACACGGTTTAAACTGGAAAAACTTCTTCGTTGTTATCGAACGTGACGCAGGTACTGCGGCAATCGTTGATGGCGATACTAAAAAAATTGTTACTCATATTGATACAGGTTACGCGGTTCATGTAATCAAAGGTACTGAGCACCACAAAATTGACCATGCAAAAGATATCGGTCGTTTCTGGTACACCATCGGTCGTGACGGTAAAGTTAACAAAATCGATTTATGGCAAACACCTGAGAAAATGTTAGTTGCTGAAACTAAAATGGCATATGACGCTCGTGATATCGCTGTTTCAGGTGACGGAAAGTACGTAGTTGCTGGTGGTTACTGGCCTGCGCATTTCGTTATCATGGATGCTGTAACGTTGAACCCACTTAAAGTTGTTTCAACTCGTGGTTACAACACAAAAGGTGAATTCGTTAATGAAGCACGTGTAGCTGCTGTTTATACTTCTCCTAACAAATCAGAATTCACAATTGCTGTTAAAGAAACTGGTCAAATGTTACAGGTTGACTACAGTGACTTAGACAACTTAACCATTACTAGCATTGCATCATCTGAATTCTTACACGATGGTTTCTATGACCCAACAGGTCGTTACTTCCAAATTGCTGCTAACGCATCAAACAAAATGGTAATCGTTGATACTGAAACAGGTAAGTTAGAAGCACAAATCGATGTTGATTCTTTACCACATCCTGGCCCTGGTGCTAACTGGATGGATAAAGAGTGTGGACCTGTAGGCGGTACTACTCACTTAGGTACTGGTTTAGTATCTGTTTGGGGTAACGATCCAATCGGTCACCCAGATAAAGCGTGGAAACTTTGTTATGAAGTTGAAACTGATGGTGCTGGTGCATTCATTCGTACACACGAAACTTCACAATACGTTTGGGCTGATCAGCTGAAACACCCTGAGCCAGAAATTCAACAATCTGTACAAGTATTTGATAAAGATACTCACGAAATAGTTAAAACTATCCGTGTAACAGAAGAAGAGGGTAAAGCTGCTCTTCACATGGAATTCAACGATGACGGCACAGAAGTTTGGGTTTCAGTTTGGAACCGTAAAGATGCGAAGAACCCTACAGGTGAAATCGTAGTATATGATGCCAAAACTCTTAAAGAGAAGCATCGTATTAAAGGCTTAACAACGCCAACAGGTAAGTTCAACGTATTTAACCGTATGAACCACAAAACCTAGTAAGCAACTTAATTGATAGGTGATATTACCTGTGATTGTTTTCCTCACATAAATGTCACCTAGTCATTTTAGGTTAGTGGTTATGACACTTGTCATAACCACGCTTTTTCGCTTTATTCTGTAAGAGTTAATTATGGTAAATAACACAGTAAATAAACCCAGCTTTTGGTCTCGTCGGCTAATACTTGGTACAACGGTTTCCGGTGCGGTGATCTTTTTTGTCGTTGGTATTATCTTTTGGGGTGGTTTTAACACTGCAATGGAAGCAACGAACACCACCGAGTTTTGTATCGGTTGTCATGAAATGGAAGACAACGTTTATCAAGAATACAAACCGACCATACATTATTCTAATAGAACTGGCGTAAGAGCTGGTTGTCCTGATTGTCACGTGCCAAGACCTTGGATCCACAAAGTGGTTCGTAAAATCCAAGCATCGAAAGAAGTTTTCTCTTGGTTAACTGGCAAATTAGACACGAAAGAAAAATTCAATGAACATCGCTTCACACTAGCTAAAAGTGTTTGGAAAGCGATGAAAGACACTGATTCACGTGAATGTCGTAACTGTCATAACTTTGAATCAATGAATCCAGAATATCAAAAACCTCGTGCCCGTAAGCAACATTTAAATGCTTTTGAAACAGGACAAACCTGTATTGATTGTCATAAAGGTATTGCGCATCACGGCGTGAGAGACAAATTAACGGATGAAGAACTAGAAGCGATTGAAGCACCAAACCCAGATTACATCCGTGAAGTTCCTCAAATGTACAAAGACGGCTTAGCACGTGTTGAAGCAAAAGAAGCGGCAATAAAAGCAACGTTAAAAGCTGAAAAAGAAGCTGAGAAAGCTAAAGTACAAGCACAAATTGAAAAAGCAGTTGCCGATGCTACAAGTAACATGACGGCCGCGCCAAAAGCAGCAGCTAAAGTAGCTAATACAGCAGCATCTGCTAGCACTAGCGACATTAATGTTGATTGGAGCAAAGCTAACAGCGCTGACATTAGCGTATTTTACCCAGGTACTGCATCTATAGAATGGGTACTGGGTCGTAAACATGGTGGTAAGCGTGCATTCACTAAAGGTGACCGTTGCGTAGAGTGTCATGGTGAAGAAGTTGCTGATATTGGTAATAATATTGCTTCAGGCGAAAGTGAAAAAGTTAAAGACCCAGCATTAATTCCAGGTAAACGTGGTAGCTTTGACGTTACTATTAACGCAGCACATGACGCTGAAAACTTATACTTGAAATTCAGCTGGCCTGAAACTGACCATACACCTGCTCCGTTTGTAGAAGGCGGCAAAATGGACCCTGCAAACTCAATGAAGTTAGCCTTTATGGTTGCAACGGATGATGTTGAGTACGCTGACCGAGCAGGTTGTTGGGGTACTTGTCATGCCGATGTTAACGGTATGCCATTTGTACCTGAACAAGACGCGCTAATGGGCTCTGATTTATCTAAACGTTTAGATTTTAGTAATGGCTTAACAAAGTACACTAAAGAATCTCGTACGAAACTTGAATTGAAAGGTCGTCGTGGTAAAGCACTTGGTGGCTGGGACCAGTTAAAAGATGAAGCTGACATTAAAGCAGAGGTTGAATCAAATAAATTTATGGACATCGTTCGATATAAAGCGGGTGAAGGTAAAGTTGAAGATGGTTATATTTTAGCTGAGCGCCAAATGCACGGTGGACAAGGTGGCGAAGTTAACGCAACACTTGAAAACGGCACATGGACAGTTATGGTGAAGCGTAAGCTTAACTCTGATAAAACTGGCGATGTAAGCATTGAAGCGGGCACAGTATACAACTTCGGTTTTGCTATCCATGATGATTACACTAATGGTCGCTATCACCATGTATCATTTGGCTACAAGCTAGCACTTGATAATGCCGATGCTGAAATTAACGCAGCAAAGCTTTAATCTTTTGGGATAAAGTACAACGCAGTAAAGTAATTAACTAGCTTATGTGAACAAGCAAAAAAAGTGAGAAGCCTTTTGTGAAAACAAAAGGCTTTTTTATTCGCATAATTTTTTACTCTACCTTAAGAGATACAGTTTAATTCAGTTAACATCGTTTTTAGAGTTTCTTGAGCTGACTCAGCTAAAGGTAGTAATGGCTTTCTAGGCTCACCTTCTAGTTTTCCTTGAATTGATAAGCCTGATTTAACTGCGGCAGCCAACCCTGAAGTTACAATAAACTCAAGAAATTCAAATTGTTGATAGAATAAGGTTTGTGCATTATCTTTATTGCCTTGCTTAACAGCGTCAAATAATTGCTTGGGTTGATCGCCAATTAAACAAGGTGCTGCAGTACACCAACCACTTGCTCCAGCCGTTAGCGCTTCTAAAGCCATATGATTACAACCATTAAAAAATGGCACTTTTCCTTTAGATAGTTTATGAATTTTATGCATGCGTTGAATATCGGTAAGCGTATAGCTAACAGCAGGTGCCGTTAGCTATACGATTACATTGTACTTATCGACAGGCAAGGCAATATAATCACTGAACATGTTATATCTGACTTAATGGAATCGGGGGAGGTGAGAAGACATATCCGTAAAACAAGAAAACAATATGAAGCTAGAAGAAACTTTGCCGCTAAAGAATTTACCCGAATATTTGGCAATAAAGTTTCATTCACTTTGCCTACGGGAGGAATGGCGGTATGGCTCGACATATCAAAGCTTGTTAAAGGGCAGGAACTTAAAACACTACACAGCGAAGATTCAACCTTAAATACCTCTTATACGGATGAGCCAGTTTCCCCTAGTCATATTCGATTTGGATTTGGTGCGATTAATGATAAAGAAATTACACAGTCAATTGCTGAGTTGTCAAAAATGTTAAACGGGGAAGGAGGGCGGTAGCGGCTAAAGTTTGACACTGGTTCTAACTTAATCACATCGTTGGTTAGGCTTAATCTTGGCACATTTCGGACATTAACGATCACAGTTAATTGGAAGATTGGATTAGATTTTTATTGTGAACGCCCCATTAAGAGGCTTTAATTGTTGATTAAAATGTGAAGTGGAACCAAGCCAACTGTTATAAGTTTTGCTTTTATGTTTTGTTATAAGGGGTCTACCTTCGTACCAATACTACTTGCATAACCACCAACTTTTACATTGATTATCGTTGAGTCATCAGATTTAACAGATGCGGTAATGATGGAAGTACAATTCATCGCTCTCCCTTGTTCAAAAACATAATCGCTGCCTAAAGCTAAATGTTCTGTAAGGTAACATGCTAAGGCTCCACTAGAGCTTCCTGTAGCTGACTCTTCTGAAATGCCAAACAATGGAGCGAAATTACGACAGCTTGCTGTCAGTATACTTTCGGATTCATAAAGCTCAAAAACATGAAAAACAACAACTTTATGTTTCTGACAAAAATCAGCGATAAGTTCATCATCAGGCTTTATTTCATCTAAATACCCGTAAGGAACAGGAATAATCACATCAGGTAGTCCTGTTGAAATAACTTCAATAGGTAAATTCGTACTTTCTAGTATGCTACTTTCAATGCCAATAACTTTTGAAATTTCTTGGTATGAAAAAAAATCTATTTTTTCAGGTAATTGCTGTTCCATTACTACTTTACCGTTTGACTCGATGATTACTGATAGAATTCCAGCTTTCGTGCGTTGAACATAAGAGCCTTCTGTAAGAATGCCCTTGTGGTACATAGTAGAAAAAGTAGCTAAAGTAGCATGACCGCAAAAGTCGACTTCTCCTGTTTTAGTAAAGAAAGAGACTTCAAAATCAACTTCGTCATCATTGGAAACAAAAGCCGTTTCTGAATACCCTACAGTTTGTGCAATTTTTAGTTTTTGAGCATCTGATAGTTTATCGGCATTAAAGACAACACCAGCAGGATTTCCCCCTTTTCCATTTACAGTAAATGAGCTAACCAAAGTAACTTCGATATTATTCAACTTTCTCTTCTCCCGCTTTAACAGTTTGTATATGCCGTTTTAAACCTACGATAAAGTAACTTCCATTTTAAAGTAAGAAACCTCTGCTTTATAAAAACGCTCTCCGTATGGCTGCATGCCGAAACGCTGATAGAAACTTAAAGCTGATTCTCTAGCATCACACCAAAAAAATTTCACAACGGTCTTATTGAGGGAGTGAAGAATAAACTTTAGCATTTGAGAGCCAATACCTTGGCCTTGATAATCAGTTTTAGTAGCAAATTTGCGAAGGCGCGCTCTATCTGAACTTATATATACCGAAGCAACACAAACAAGCTTATCATTAGCAAATGCACCAAAATGCATTGCGTCATTATCACCATCAACATGGCAATATTCAGGTGGCTTGTTTGGCCAAAGAACACTTTGTCGAAGAGGGATTGTTTGCTCCCAGGAAATATTACGAATTTCCATCTGTTTTGCAGAGCCTCCATAGGCATATAGCGCTTGCTAAGTGGCTAAAAATGGCTGACGATAATTGCGAAGAACGAGCACCGCCAGTTGTTTGTCCCGCTTGAATTGCCTTGTTATAGCGAATTTTAATCTCCGCCACCATCTCCACCGGAATCACCTGTTCCTCCATAAGTAGAGCTGGATTCGGAATCAGAATCCCAATCAAAGTAAAACCAAACTCCATGATCAGCGCCTCGATACATTAAAACTGCAACGATAATTGGAATTAAAGCAAAGAGAGATTCGAATCGTTGATATATCCAGGCCCCTAAAATTGCCATTAAGATAGAGAATATTTTTTGAACCATGATTTATCTCCTTATTCAGCTAAATTAGCCTAAATTTCATTTTGCTATAACGCCCAAATAATGGGCAAAAAATAATTGGTTAAAATAAGCGACGCAGGAGCAAAAACGAACTATTTTTTGTCCTGTTTGATTTGCTTGTTGAGTTTTCTCTGCACTAAGTAACTAGTTAGAGCGAAGTTACCAGCTATCTGAAATATTCATAACTCAATTCCGAGCATTTTATCATCGTAACCAAGCAAAGATTTTAAGCCTAGATATAAAGATGCTGGCCACCAAAGAATACAACCTAAATCTAGCTCTATTTTTTGATACAGAGTCATATAGCTTGCTTGGTCGCTAGACATTCCTGCATCTAATATTAGTAAATAACCAACAATAGAAATAAGAAAAATAAAGCCAAATATTTTGAGATAATACATGCGGCTTCCCTGAAAACATAACGCCCTGTTAATATTCCGTTTAAGCAACTTGTTAGCAAGTCTTTCGACGATCCAGAAATTTAATGTACGTAAACCATGCTAGCTGTTGGAAATGGCCCGCCTGCCATTGAAGGAGTACAGGCACCATCTAACCAAAATGCAATTTTTTTATTATTCGCATGAGCTAGCATTATTGAAGCATAAAGTTCAGTAAAATTCTCACGCTCAGTAGATATTGCTACTGCGGTTGCTTCATTTGAACCGCTGCAGTTTTCATTATCAATAAATTTAGTCGTAATATCTGCATATACGACTATTCTACTGGCGTCTATTTTATAATAATTTATATTGGATTTTCCCGAGTTATTCTGAGCAAGGCATGGTTGAATAAATGCCATAGCGAATAAAATAGCTACCAATGATTTACACTTTTTATTTATCATAATTATCTCTTTTTTTATTTAGATTTAACTTTATTGAAACCATCATCTTCAAGACCTTTCCAAAGTCTTAGTGGGCCTAAGTATTTAGTCATGTAGCGTTCCTCTTCTGCTATGATTTCATTATTCTTCATGCGTTCATGTCTGTATACCCCCGTACGAATTTCAGGAGACGGTATAGGGAAGTCAAAGTTATCGGGGTATCGATACATTGTAGGCCCGTTGAAATCCCATTCAGGAAGTGAGTTTACAATATTTAGATTACCTTTACTTAAGGCGTCATGCTCAAAAAGCCAAATTCTAAAACGGCCATCTGATTCTTGTGAGTATTTAATTTGCACTACGAAATCATACCACTTCCCTATTTTTATACTCTTACTAGATATATGGGTATTGCCTGCAGGGACGGTCCAATCTGTTGGCTCTCCGTCGCGAGCAGTGAATTGGTAATGTAATTGACCATTAATTGGAGTGGTAATAATGCCTATTGCAGGCCCCCCAGTAGTTAGTTGTTCATCAACTATTAAAGCAATATCATCTTTATTAAAACCTTTTTCAGCAAGTGTAGTTGTATTAGGTTGGTTTCTAAACTGAAATACTGTTGTCATCTTTGACTTGTCTAAATGGCTATAATATTCAGACCAGCCAAGCCATAAAGTTGAGCCTTCTTTGACGTTTAATTTCTGTAATGTAGTACGAATGTGCATTTCTGCTCGAGTCATTCCTAAATCTGCTGCACCAGTTTGACCAAAATCCGTATAAAACCGAACATTTTTACTATTCTGTTCTCTAGGAGTTATAGTTTCGTCTCCAAATTCTATTTCAATTCCGAAATCTTCATTATTTGGGCCTTTAAATCCAGGGTCTGTCACACTATATGGCTGGACAAGAGGAACTGGCATTCCTTGCGTCCCTGGGTAGCGGTCACTAATTCCCCAAATTTCAAATAAAGGGCGATTCCAATTCCGAGTTTCTTCACTTACAGCGCCGTTAACTTCTCCTGTCCATAAAAACTCTTTAATATTGTCTTTCTCTAAATCTTTAGCTTTAAGCATCATATAAGCTTCGATAGCAGTTGAATCTGATGCGTAACTTAGAGTACAGCCTAAGCATAAAAAAACTGCAATTTGTATATATAAAAGAAACCTAATTTTCATAAAAACTCTCTATTTTGATGTAAAAGCTGCAGACTTGCTAATGCCTCGTTAAGAGGCAAAAAATTGTTGGCTAAAATTAGCGACGCAGGAGCAAAAACGAACTGTTTTTTGTCCTGTTTGATTTGCTTGTTAAGTTTTTACTTCCACCAGTTAGCCACAAAGTATGTGTGGCTGATCTTACAATGTGGTTATTTAATCGAGACCAACCAAATTACCATATAGTTTATTTCTAATAGGTCGTTTAACTAAGTAAATAGTCCCATTACTTTTCATTTCTTTAATTTTGTTAAAGGGAATATAATCAGGTATTAGATCAAAGTAATCATGATTACCTAATTCACCATACTGGATACTACTTACCACTGCACTCTGCCATTGATAGAAAACTCTTCCATGCACTATACTTAAGCCTTCATCAGTGATCCGTACAACTTTAGCTAATTTGTATTTGTTTTTACGTTCTATTTTATCTTCGTCTAGTCTTAACTCTAAAAAATAAATATCATTAACTTTAGGAGTTAAAATCAGAATCGATGTCTCAGCTTTTTCAGCTTGGTGTAAAGCATATTTTTGATATCCAAAAAAAACAGCCATAAAAAAGCAAGCCAAAAACACAAGTTTATTTAAGGATATTGATGACTTTGCTTTCCAATACATCGATTCGAAGTAATGCGGCACTTTAATCTCTCCCTGAAAAATATAGCGATACTTTTAGCCTAAAATATAGATATCTTATGATGACGTCAAAGACATAATATGTCAAAAATATTAGCTTGCTTGACATTTTATGTCAACAGGAATGGAACCAGCCGACTGTCATTTGTCCCGATTGTTATATTTAAGGTAGCATGACAACAACTTCTACTTCTAGTAAGTGCGATTTACTCCAAAGCCTTTTAACTTCAACCCAACTTGTAGAAGGATATTTTTCGCTGAAATACGCTTTGCGAATTGCAATAGATGCCTTTAACTTTTCAATGTCTGTTGTAAAGATAACCTCTTTGACAATCGCATTTGTTCCAACATTATAATCCGCTAGTATTTTCTTAATCGTAGTGTAAATATCATCGATTTGCTTTTCAAAAGTACTTTCTTCGCTTGTGATACCTGAGATATATAAAGTGTTATTAGCCTTTACTACTTGCGAGTAGCCAATATCGCTTTCCCAAGAATGATAGTTCTTTCTTTCAATCACTTGAACGGTCGTAGCACATCCAAAAAGGAATATTCCACAAGATAAAAGTAGAGGTTTTTTGAGAAAATTTAGCAACTGAACTCCGTGACTGATAAGTAAATATAACGCCTCGTTAAGAGGCAAAAAATTGTTGGCTAAAATTAGCGACGAAGAAGCAAAAGCCAACTGTTATTTGTCGTTTGAGTGCCTTGTTAGAATTTTTTACTCCCCAAGTATTTTTTATATTTCTTATCTATTGCTTCTTTGGAGTACGTAGTTGCATTTCCTTCATTCTCCGATAAAGCCACAAGAAGTTGGAGCATTTCTTCGTCAGTTAATTTAGCTTTACCTGGAAATATACTCTTAGGTGCAAAGTTAAAATCCAACCAACTACCATCATCGTCAAACTCGATATGAGCACCATTATTTAAAACGGATAACTCTCCATCACGATCACCCCAAACGATGCTTATTAGATAATGATATGTGTTTTCATCAAGTGATTCTGAATAAGGGAACTCTTCGCCGTTACTCCCGAGCAATAATTTATCGTATGACATGAGAAAACTGTTTTTAGTCCCGCTTAATTGGCTTGTATATTATTGTTTTTCAATATGGTCTGGGGTAAGCACTTTACCATTTTGAGTAAGATGTAACCCAAAACCACCTAATTCTTGATTTATGCGTGAAAAGACAAGAGATAACCCATTTTTTAATGAAAAATTTTGTGGCTTATAACTTATCCATTTCTTTTTAAACGTTGAGCCATTAGTTTTAATTATTATTTGTTGGTACCCAAATATATTAAAATAAAACAATACCTGTATATCGTTATTACAGTAAAGCCATTTTGCATGGATTTTGTAATTCCAAGTCAATACTAGCAAAATTATAAAATATAATAAGAAACTAAAAAAATCATTGACCCACTCCAACTTCAATCCTGCCCACCATTTGGTCGCGAGTAGAATTAACCCAAGAAATAAAGCCATCTTGCTATACAGCAGCCAATGATTAATTTGATAATGATGATAGGTAATATTGCTCAAGACTCGCTCAGTAACATAACGCCGTTTTAAGCGGAAAATTGCGGTTGCTTGCCATGATAAAAATATATTAACTTTTCAGCTTCATGAACCCCTGTTCCCCAAAGTGGTGAGTTTAAGGAAGCAACACTACCGTCTTTTGCTATTTTTGTCCTAGCTCGTGCGAAGGTAATAAAATTTAAAACAGAGGTGTTTTCAATATTTTTTAATTGATTTAAAAACGTTTCAGCAGAATATATATTCTCTTCAAGATCGTAATATTTAGCGATACCTGTTGGTACTAGGAAAAACTCTTCATCCTCATCCCAATTAAAGGCTTCAATACTTTTAAACTCTATTTGCTCAAAGTCATCATCAATGTAACTGGCGAATGCCACCTCAAAACTCGAAGCCTCAGATGTTGAAGTCAACACTGATTCTAAATCTTCAATAATATGCTGAACGATCATGATAACTCTTGCCCCCTAACAGCTTATTATATAGATGTCCCAGTAATGTTCGTCTATATGATTGCGTATTAATCTACCTTAATCTCTTTAAATTTCAAATGTTTAATTTTTACATGATGTTTGGTATTTAACGATTTACTGGTATTACTGAGAACTCTCAGTAATACCAGTAAATAAAATGTGAATTAATTTATTAATTTTCAATTGCTTAGTGTGAAAAATTACTATTTGACGTGTGTTGCTGAAAATCTCAGTAACATGACGGGTATGATCCGTTAGAAAACCTATGGTGAATAGACTTGCGGTCAATGTCAGCTATGCGCAGCAAGCGACCGGATTTCGAAAAAAGTGCAATTGAAATACGCTGTTTTTTGATATTTGTACCAATTGAAATAAATAATCACTTACTTAGTTCGACTGATATTAAACGTTAACTCAATATTACCATGTGATTGAAAAATTATGCTGAGCAAGGCTATTTCCTATTGCCTCAAGTTGTTTTACATCGCTTAACCGTATTTGCTGGGTATTAATGCCGTCGCTGATTAGCAGATATTCTTGCTTTTTAACCAGTTTGATATCTGTTGCTATACCGCTGTACTTTTTATTGTCTTTAGCCGTAACCCTGACTTGGCTACGGCGCATACAGACAATTTCAAAATAATCATGGGCATCACAGCTTATGTTCTTGGTCATTGTGTGACTCCCAAAGGTTTTATTTAATTTTGTATAAGTTATAAGCGAATAATACTATGCCCGTGGTTAGCAATATTCTGCTGCACTTCAGGATTCGCTATTTCACTATGACAAAAATTACAGCGACTTTGCTTAATATTATCTACTTTTACACCTAAGCTTGCGAGATATTGTTCGGCGTATTGACCGACTTGCTTAACGTTTTCATTACTTACCAAAACATCAAAATGAATATATTGACCTGCAGTGGTACATACCCAAGCCATTTGAAGATGCAGGGTTCAGCAAGACGAAAAAGAGTTAGCACCAAGGCATAGATTGAATAGAATGGTTGTTCCATTGTAAAAATCAATAACGCCGGAGATGACTCTTTATCGGCTTGCCCGAAGGGAGCTAAGCTAGAAAACCAGTGCAGCGTTGCAGCACTTGATAAGGGAATAACCATTATCTTCATGCTGCGCCTTGCGCTGATTCCCTAGCTTAGTTCTGAAGCTGCATCTTCAAGTGGTTTGGGTATACACATGGGTATCATAAACATGAATTTGCATAATAATTACTCCTACTACAAATATTTATTGGCTTTTACCGGACAAACTTAAATCACCTGATGCGATATCAAATACATCGGTAACACACAATAAAGGTGCGTGTACTTGCTGGTTTATTTTTAACCCTGCGGTAACACCATCAAAAGAAAAATTTTCAGGAAAGCCAAGCGCAGACATTGGCACACGCACTAATACTTCAGACTTCTCTAGAGAAAAATCAAAACCAGGACTGTCAATGAAAAGTGGTAAATTCGGCCAGGTTACCGGTAATTTAGGTGAGCTTCCTTGAGCTATATCTTTAACTTTTAAGGCGCCTGCACCACAAGCATTATCTGGTACAAGCACTACCCAATGACTATGCCACTTGTCTCCGTCGTTGGTTTTGTTGCCATCACCGTCTTCGTCATATAAAGGTGTGTCGTCAAAGTCAGGATGTACAGTTAACGCTAAAGCTAAAATACCTTGGTCTGCTTCAAAACCAACGGCAGCGCTATTGAGTGATGTTGGCCATACATAGCTATATACTTCAGCACCGGCTAACTGACCATTTTTTTTGGGTTGCTTATCACCAGCTTTGCCAGTAACAGCTTGTTGAAATATTAAATGGCTACCTTGAGTAACAACTTTAGCATGAACAATGTCAAATTCGGCTGTAACCTTTTTTGAAACTGGGGCTTGAATATGGCCATGATGCTTATTATGGGCATGACTACTTGTTGCAAATAATGCCGCGCTCAAGGCTGTAGCGATAAGTAAATGTGATGTTTTCATGATGTATCCTTTGTTTAAATTATTAACTGTTATTTATTTTTGATAAATGTATCGACTCGAAACTGTTTTTATTTAAGCATAGTAAATCTCTGCTTGTCAAATATGTTTTGACTCGATACTATTGTGTTATGAATGATGAACTATTTAATTTAATCGAGCGTTTGGCTAATTTATTAAGGCAAGAAACGCGACTTGAAGGGCAAAGCTTAGGGTTACAACCTGTTCAGCAAGAAGCTTTGTATTATCTCTCGACTTGTAATCGCTATTCAGACACCACGCTGGCGGTAACTGAGTTTTTAGGTTTGACCAAAGGCACGGTATCGCAATCGTTAAAAATTTTAGAAAACAAAGCTTTAATTGTTAAAGTAAAAGACAAAAACGATAAGCGTATTACCCATTTAAAAGTGACAAAAGCGGGTGATGAGTTTTTAAATAAAACTTGTCCGCCGCAAAAATTTACTGATGCTATAGCTAGTTTGTCTGTTGATGAAGAGTTTGAAACGAAAACCTTACTTAAAAAAGTATTGAGTAACTACCAACAGGCGACAGGTCGCACGGCTTTTGGTGTTTGTCAGCATTGTAAGTTTAATCAACAGACTAGTAACGGTATTGTCTGTGGTTTAACTAAAGAAGCCCTAAGCAGTGATGATATAATGCTTATCTGTAAGGAATATGCGCTTTAAGCGTGGTCAAATAATCTAAAGTTTCAATTTTCTAGTTCTTTACTTACTAAACGTTGTTCGATTTTATCCATTCGATCGTTAAATTAGTTACTGATTTACCGCAGATTCTTATTTGGAAATGCGGGACTCTAAGTTTATCGTCTTTATTAAATTGGGCACAGTGCTTAGTATATAAATTCGGCAATAATTACATCGACACCATATCAGACAAGTGTGGTGTCATTTAAAACTTTAGGCTAGGGAGCTCTAATGAGTTTAATTAAGAACTTTCGAATGTTGGCGCTTTATAACCAACGAGTAAATGAACAGCTTCTCAAGGTCTGTGCTGAATTACCAAACGATATACTTAATACCGATACTAAGTCATTCTTCCCAACCATTATTGATTATTGGAATCATATTTTATTTGGCGATTTAATTCTATTAGGTCGTATTGCAGCTAATGAAGTTGCCGGATTATCAAAGGAAGACTTTTCTTCTTTTCCTACACCTAAATCACCAACCGATAACTATTTTACAACGATTAAAGACATTGCCGTATTGAGAGCGAAATTTGATGAGCTGTTGATCAGCTATTGCAATAGTTTGATTGAAAGCGATATTAAAAAAATCATAACTTATACAACAACAGAAGGCGAGGTGATGACGAAAGCAGTTGCTGACATAACGCAGCATATTTTTAATCATCAAGCCCATCACCGAGGGCAACTGACGTGTGTTCTAAGTCAATTTGGCGCTGATTATGGTTGCATGGATCTTCCTGTTATTGTGGCACAAGGCAGTCGGAATTTATAAAGGGAATAAATATGAAGAATGAGGCTATTAATTTTACAGAAAAATTTTCCAAATTCTCTAAGCACTGGTCACCTCATGTCATTGCCGAAATGAATGATTACCAATTTAAACTGGCAAAGGTAGCGGGAGAGTTTATTTGGCATGAACACCCTGATACCGATGAAGTATTTGTTGTTATCGAAGGTGAGTTAATTATTGAATTTCGAGACGATAAAGTAGAGCTTAAAGCTGGTGAAATGTTTGTTGTACCTAAAGGTGTTGAGCATAAGCCCGTTGCGGAGCACGAGTGTAAAATAATGCTAATTGAACCCAAAGGCGTGATAAATACAGGGGCAAAAAGTAGTGAATTAACTGCTGATAATGATGTTTGGGTTTAACTGCCTAGCTTTAAGTCGTTATAGTTAGCCTAAATGTATGCTTTACATTAGTTTTTTCGTATAGTTTCTTGGTTTATTAGTAGGTGCAATAAGAGTAAATTGCAGCAATGTGAGTAAGAATAAGTGATGTTTTTGATTAATAATTAATGTGACGCAAGTCAGCTATTGGATTTATAAAAAGGAAGCCTATTATGCGTGTATTTATTTTCTTATATTTTGTATTAGGAATATTGAGTTCTGCTTACGCCAAAGACATTGTTGTTGAAGTTTATAAGAAGAAGTTTAGGCCAGCTGAGATAACGATTGAAAAGGGCGATACGGTGATTTGGAAAAACATTGAAAAGCGCCAGTATCACAACGTTTGGTTTAAACAATTTGACAAAGAGGAGCCTGATTATTTTTTTCCAGGTGAAAGTTATCAACGAACGTTCAATGATGTAGGCAAGTTTCCTTATGAATGTGGTCCTCACCCTAAAATGACCGGTATCGTCACTGTTGCAGAAAAATAATGTATGAATGCTGTGATTAAGTGATATTACGCACAAATCGACTAAATTTGGCGGCTTGATTGATCGGAATCAAACACCATTCATTCTCATTACAATGTTAATTGCTAACATAGAAGAATGAGCGTACTTTACAGGCATATTCTAGTATCAACAGAAATTACTTTTCATTGATACTTTCGTTATTCTTTAGTGAAAACGTGTAAATAGGAAATTATGACTACTGTAAATTTAAATTTGATAGACGAAACAAGTGACGATGCATTGTTTTATCAGGAGCAAGATAACGAAGTTGCTCTTTTTGAGTATGCCTACGGCCATCAATTACCTGTACTTATTAAAGGACCTACGGGTTGTGGTAAAACACGCTTTGTCGCACACATGGCGGAAAAGCTAAATAAGCCACTTTATACTGTTGCTTGTCATGATGACTTAACTGCAGCAGATTTAGTTGGTCGCCATCTAGTAGGGCCTGAAGGCACTTACTGGCAAGATGGACCATTAACAAAAGCAGTTCGTGAAGGTGGTATTTGTTATTTGGATGAAGTCGTTGAAGCGCGAAAAGATACTACTGTTGTTCTACATCCTTTAGCTGATGATCGTCGTATTTTACCATTAGAAAGAACGGGCGAATTAATTGAAGCTGCGCCAGGTTTTATGTTGGTTGTATCGTATAATCCTGGTTACCAGAACTTATTTAAGGGCATGAAACCAAGTACCAGACAGCGTTTTATAGCTTTACGTTTTGACTACCCAGAAAGCCAAGTTGAACAAAATATTATTATTAAAGAAACTGGTGTAGAACCGAATATTGCTAGCAAGCTGGTAGAGCTAGCTCAAGCTTTACGTCGATTAGAAGAGAATGACCTTGAAGAAGTAGCGTCTACACGTTTACTTATTTATGCGGCCAAAATGATGTCGTCAGGTATGGACCCAATTGAAGTTTGTCGTTGTTGTTTAGCTGAACCGTTATCTGATGATATACAAACAGTGAACTCTATCATGGAAGTAGCGAAAATCTACTTTGACGCCTGATAATCTAAAGTTAGCAACAGGTGTTTCAACTAATGAAGCGCCTATTGTCACAACGAGTAGTATGAAAAAACTACCTGGCGACCTTGCCATGTGGTTTTTTATTTTGGCTGAATTAACAGTATTTGCAATCTTCTTTATTGGCTTTGCCATTGCTGAAAATCTTAATTTAACCATGTTTGCCGAAGGTAAAGCGCAGCTGCATAAAGTTGCGGGTCTTATCAATACTATTGCATTAATTACCAGTAGCTACTTTGTCGCAATATCTTTGCATTCAATGCGTGTGCAAAAAGAGCGGCAAGCGGTTCTTCGACTAATATTCGCTTTGTTCTTTGCTACGATTTATATCGTACTCAAGCTTTGGGAGTATGATTCATTATTCGAGCAAGGTATTGATATAGAAACTAATACCTTTTTTACTTTGTACTTTTTAATTACCGCATTTCATTTTATGCATATTTTACTGGGGATGGTGATATTGGCATATATGGCTAAGAACGCTTATCAAGGTAAATATAATGATCCTGAATCAGAGAATGAATTTTCAGGTTTCGAATCAGGTGCTTGTTATTGGCATATGGTTGATTTGCTTTGGATTATTCTGTTTCCATTAATCTACGTTATTTAAATGCTTAAAATTTGATAGCTAAGATTAATTGATTAATGAACGTAAACGTTAGGCGATAAATAAATGATAAAAATTTGGCAACGTTATGCACTTAGTTGGGGCTGGTTAATACTATTAACCACTGCTTCTGTTGCTATTGGCCAGTACTTTCAGCATGCTACCTTAAACTCTGTGCTGTTTATTGCGATAGTTATGTTAATTATTGCTTTAAAAGGCCAGCAAATAATTGATGTGTTTATGGAGTTAAAACATGCGCCTAAGCTTTGGCGTAATATCATGTTGGCGTACGTTATTGTTGTTCCATTGATCATTACGCTTATTTATATTTAACTATTCGATTGATTAGTATCAGTAAATATATATTGTGGAAGGTGAATGGATGTTACTTTTACGCTTCACTATTACGACTGGCAAATATCTAATTTATATTTTTGGTAGTAATGTCTTTAAGTGTGATGGACTCCTCAAAAATTTTTATAAACACTCCATATCTTATCAAGGCTCTGTTCGGGGCTTGTAAACATTCAGTTTATTTATAATAACGGAAAACTATATAATAGACTTTGCATGTACTGTTTTATTACCTTATTTGAATGATAATTTGTAATGAAATCCTTACTAAAAATAGGGCTTTAGTGTTAAAAGACTAGAGATTAATGAATTAATTATTTAAAGCGTTGCTTATTTAAGCAAGTTCAATATTTCTTGTGTTTATTTGTTACACATTCTCCCAAAACTTGATTCTCATCAAGGTGAGCATGCTTCTCTTGTCCTATTATTAGTTTGCTTTATTACATTATTTCTAATAAGGGAAACACCATGTCAGAGCGTTTTACAAAAGGCATGGCTCGAAATATTTATTACGGTGGAAGTATCTTCTTCTTCTTAATATTTCTTGCTTTGACTTTCCACACAACAAAAGAGATGCCCAAACGGGATCATCGTGAAAATATCACTGAGTCTGTAGTGCGCGGTAAAGCACTATGGGAAGATAACAACTGTATCGGTTGTCATACATTGATTGGTGAAGGTGCTTATTTTGCTCCTGAACTTGCTAATGTTTATGACCGTCGTGGTGGAGAGGCTGGTTTTAAAGCATTCTTCAACGGTTGGATGAAAGCTCAACCATTAAACATTCCAGGTCGTCGACAAATGCCACAGTTCAACCTAAATGATCAAGAAATTGATGATTTAGCTGAATTCCTTAAGTGGGCTTCAGAAATGGACGACAATAACTGGCCACCAAACATAGAAGGATAATGGCGTGAATACTCTTAAATATCAATCACAAGCCGTTGCAAAACCTTATTTTGTTTTTGCTATGATCTTGTTTGTAGGCCAAATCTTATTTGGTTTATTGATGGGCTTACAATATGTTGTTGGCGATATCGTCGGTGGCTTAATACCTTTCAACGTAGCGCGTATGGTTCATACCAACTTGCTAATTGTTTGGTTACTATTTGGCTTTATGGGTGCTGCTTATTACTTAGTGCCTGAAGAAGCTGAAACTGAATTGCATAGTCCTAAATTAGCCATGGCGTTATTTTGGATTTTTGCCGCTGCTGGTGTAGCTACTATCTTAGGTTACTTACTTGTTCCATACGCGACCTTAGCGCATATCACAGGTAATGACTTATGGCCAACCATGGGACGTGAGTTCCTTGAACAACCAACCATTACTAAAATTGGTATTGTTGTTGTTGCTTTAGGTTTCTTATATAACCTTGGTATGACTATATTGAAAGGCCGTAAAACAGCTATCAATATGGTAATGATGACTGGTTTAATTGGTTTAGCAGTATTCTTCTTATTCGCTTTCTATAACCCAACTAACTTAGCACTTGATAAGTACTTCTGGTGGTTTGTTGTTCATTTATGGGTTGAAGGTGTATGGGAATTAATTATGGGTGCAATTTTAGCATTCGTATTAATCAAAGTTACTGGTGTTGACCGTGAAGTTATTGAAAAATGGTTATATGTGATTATTGCTATGGCACTAATCTCAGGTATCTTAGGTACTGGCCATCACTTCTACTGGCTAATGACCCCTGCGTATTGGCAATGGGTTGGTTCAATTTTCTCTGCAATCGAACCATTACCTTTCTTCGCAATGGTATTATATGCCTTTAATATGGTTAACCGTCGTCGTCGTGAACACCCGAACAAAGCGGCTACATTATGGGCACTTGGTACATCAGTAATGGCATTCTTAGGTGCTGGCGTATGGGGTTTCCTACATACACTTGCTCCTGTGAACTACTATACTCATGGTACACAAATTACTGCTGCTCATGGACACATGGCGTTCTACGGTGCATACGCAATGATTGTTATGACGATAATGTCATATGCTATGCCTAAGTTACGTGGTGTTGGTGAAGCAAACTGTAATAGAGCTCAAGTAGTTGAAATGTGGGGCTTCTGGCTAATGACTGTGGGTATGGTATTTATTACTTTATTCCTAACAGGCGCCGGTGTACTACAAGTTTGGTTACAACGTTTACCTGAAAGTGGTGAAGCACTAAGCTTTATGGCGACACAAGACAAATTAGCTATCTTCTACTGGTTGCGTGAAATCGCTGGTGTTGTATTCCTACTAGGTCTTATTGCTTACCTTACTAGCTTTTTCGTTAAAGAAAAGAAAGCAGCGTAAATCACTAATTTGAGTTCAACTTGTTGAATGTAAAATTATGGTAGTTTGCATAAAGCCGTGGTAGTAATATCACGGCTTTATTTTTGGATTTTTTGGCTACACTTGACATACAGCTTGAATAGTCATAATTAAATTTATTGGGAGAATCGCTTGAGTGAAGAGCAGTTAACGCAACGTAAAAATAAACACATATTACAACGCTTTGCTAAAGTCGTTGGTGTGATTAGTATTATTGCTGCCATTATTTGTGGTGGCTATTTACTGACTTTAACCGACAGTGACGACAAAGTGATGAAAGCCTTTTTTGGTTCAATTTCATTTTTCTGTTTTATGATGGGATTAGTGCTACAAAGCATTGGTAGTGCCAACTTACCTGATCTTACTGTACCAAAAGACAAAATAGAGCCAGAAACTGAGCAAGAAAAAGCTGACGAAAAATAGCTTACTTGGCTGTTTTATTTAGTTTAGGCAATGCTTTAATAGCAATTTAAGTACTTTTCATTGCCAAGAAAATTGACATACATCACAACGTACGTGTAAACCTTTTGCTAGTATACCAAGACATTAAATAAGTGATGCAGTAATCCTTTTAGGAAGGGCAAAATGGAAGAGTGGGTTGGCGGTCTTTGGCACAAATATATAACGCGTAAAGCTAGCACTGAATATACTGATGCGGCAGTACAGTTTTCCGAAATAGGTCATGCAGTTGGAATGGTATTTCGCGCTTTAGGCGGTGATGCAATTAAACGCGTTGAAGCAGCAAGTGATCGTGACTATATTGTCCGTCGTAGCTTCCTACAAAAAATTGCCGGTGAAAACCAACAAATTAGCTTAGCATGGCAAGACGAAGATAGTTTACGACTGCCAGAAACCTTAGCAGTTTTCCCTACCGTAGAATTAAATCATGATCTTTATATTTGGCTAGCTGTATTGGCCGCACAGCATAATGGCAAGTTTCGGCATTGGGCGATTGATAATCAACAATTGGTTGTTGATGTTCTTGCTCGTTATCCTGCATTGAAACCACGTTACGACCGTTTAGCTGCTGCTTTTGTTAATAGTCGTGCCGATCATTCTAAACGACCAAAATCAGAACGTATGATGGAAGAAGCCATCATTGAAGCCATCGTTAAGCCTGGTTCAGTGCAAGAATTCCCCATGGTAAATTACGCCCCACAAGCGGTGTATTTATGGTTATATCCGTCAGCACAAGTTGACCCACAAGTATTACCAGAATATGAAGATGATGAGGACGTTGAAGCGGCAGAGTTAGGTAAAGCGAAAAAAAGCGATACCAGTCGTAAAAAAGCGGAGCGCGTTGACTCAGGTGATGAAAAAGATGGCATGATGATCTTTCGCCTTGAGACCATGTTTTCGTGGAGTGAGTTTTCTAAGCTTGACCGTGGCACCGATGACAGTGACGACGATGATGAAGATAATCAACGCGTTGCTGAAGATTTAGATAAAATTACTGTATCAAAAGAGCAAAACCAAAAAAGCGCTCGTATTAAAATTGATATGGATTTACCGTCAGCATCTGAAGACGATATTCCTTTAGGTGAAGGCATTAAAATACCGGAATGGAACTATAAAAAGCAGCGATTAGAGGAAGATCGTTGTTTGTTGCACCCTATGCTGCCAAAAGATGCCGCAGCTAAACCACTGCCGGCTAAATTACAAAAAACGGCCAAAACAATTCAAGCGCAATTTGAACAATTACGTAGTGTTAGATATTGGCTAAAAGGTGAAGAGCAGGGGGAAGAGTTAGACTTATCTGCTTGGCTTGATTTTCATATAGAATCGAAAATATCACCCACCAAAGAAAGAGGTTTATACCGAAGCTTTCGTGGCAATAATCGCGACATCTCAAGTTTGTTATTGGCTGATTTATCAATGTCGACAGACTCTTATTTAGACGACAATAACCGTGTTATTGATGTTGTACAAGACTCTATGTTGCTGTTTGGCGAAGCATTACATAGTGTTGGTGATAGCTTTGCTATGTATGGTTTTTCTTCGGTAAAACGTAGCAATGTTCGCTTTTCACTATTAAAGAACTTTAACGAAAAGTACGATGATATTATTCGTGGTCGTGTGCAGGCTATTCGCCCTGGCTTTTATACCCGAATGGGCGCTGCTATTCGACAAGCGACTAAAATTTTAGTTGAACAAAAAAGCTCACAAAAGCTGTTATTAATACTAACGGACGGCAAGCCAAATGATATCGATCATTACGAAGGGCGTTTTGGTATTGAAGATACGCATCAAGCAATAAAAGAAGCGGCTAAATTTGGTATCAAACCATTTTGTATAACGGTTGACCAAGAAGCGCAAAGTTACCTACCTTATATTTTTGGAAGTAATGGCTATACCGTTATTTTACGACCAGAGCAGTTGCCCGTTAGGTTGCCGCAACTTTATCATCAGCTGACAAATCAATAAAAGAGGTTATCATGTCGCACGAAAAAATTACCTGCTTGTTTTGCCAGAGTAAGAATGACAAAACACTTAAAAACTGCGCTAATTGCGGTATGGCACTGGCTGAAAATCATCCAGAAGGGAAAGCGCGGTGGAGCTTTTTTCAAAAAGCGTTTTGGGGCATTGTGATTTTTTGTTTGGTGATGATGTACTATTTACCACGCTAAGTAAGTTGAAGGTGTGCCTAAGCTTACAGTTGGCCGTAAGCATACGCTACTGACGTTATTTTTATTAATATGACAAAGCGACAAGAAAAATATTGATATTATCTCGGTATTTTTCTTGTCGCTTTTTTTTTCGCGTGTAAAATACTGCCATCATTTCATTCTATTTTTATACAGTAACATCTACCTATGTTCGAATTAAAATACCAAACACCAAAAGAGTGGGCAGACGTTGCCCTTAGCGACTTCAACGCGTTTCTAGTTGACCATGCAGCAGCTGAGAAAAAAGCATCTGGCATGGCAATGTCAATGATCTCTCATTACCCAGATCGCAAATCAGTCGTTAAAGCGATGGCAGATTTAGCCATTGAAGAGCTTATACATTTTAAACAAGTATTAAAGTTAATTAATGCCCGTGGTGCGCAGTTAGGTGCTGATGAAAAAGACCCTTACATCAACCAACTAAGAAAAGTGTTTCGAAGTGGTAGTGATGTATTTTTTATGGATAGATTAATTGTTGCTGGTGTTATTGAAGCGCGCGGTTACGAGCGTTTTTCATTAATTGCACAAGCGCTACCAGCAGGTAAAGACAAAGATTTATATCAAAGTATTGCTAAGTCTGAAGAAAAGCATAAAAACTTGTTCATTGAACTTGCCTATGAATACTTCCCAAAAGAAGATGTCAATCAACGCTTAGATGAAATTTTAGATGTTGAAGCTGATATCTGCTTGGCTTTGCCATTTAGAGCTGCACTACATTAATATCATAAATAACATGCTAGTTTTGATGAGTAATAGCTAACATGGCTAGCGCATATTCTACTGCACAGTTCAATAAGACCTGCAGCAAATACCTAGCCCACTATGCTGAACAAGAAGTGGTGTCATTGGCATCATTTCCTGAACAATTTAGCTATCAACATGTACTTGTTATTCCTGCCTTTCAAGAGTCATTAGAGTTTGTTGAGCGCTTTGTTAGCTCTTCACTTGCTGAACAGCAATGCTTGCTGATTGTAGTGGTTAATCAGCCCGACAGTGCTTTTGGCCAGCAGCACTCGCAAGTCCAAGTTGAGTTGAAAGGCGATATTTCCGCACTAGGTAATGAGCTGTGGCAGCAAGATAATTTAACCTTAATTGACCTGTCAAATTGTAAAGCGAATTCGCAAGCTAACAGTGCTGTACTTATTGTTGACCGCTACACTCATGCAATTCCTGCAGAGCAAGGTGTAGGTTTGGCGAGAAAAATTGGTGCGGATTTAGCCGTTGAGTTATCCATTCGTGGTGCGATTGCTTCATCATGGATACATTCAAGTGACGCAGATGCTTATTTGCCAAGCAACTACTTTAGCGCACACCTACCTGAAAACTTAGCTGTAACTCATTTGAATGATGCTAAAACTGCTGTTGCGACCTGTTGTAATTTTTATCACTACAGTGAGCAAACGACAATTCATCAGGCAAATGAATTATACGAAACGGCTTTGCGTTATTACGTTGCAGGTTTACATTTTGCTCAATCACCTTATGCCTATTTTACGATTGGCAGCATTTTATCTTTTGATATTTACGCCTATTGTCAGGCTAGGGGGTTCCCTAAGCGAAGTGCAGGTGAAGATTTTTATCTATTGAACAAACTAGCGAAACTCGGCAATGTTGTACATTTGCCTGAAGTAACGATTAAGCTTGATGCCCGGCCATCGCAGCGCGTACCATTTGGAACAGGCCCTGCGGTGCAAAGTATTATGCAGTTAACTGAACAAGCCCAAGATTATACCTATTATAATCCACAAGTTTTTATTGAATTAAAAGCTTGTTTACATGCTTTTAATTACTTATGGCAACATCGTGATGCGCCAGAAATATGGTTTGATTCGTTATCTGAACTTAGTCAGCAAGCGTTAAAAAGTATTGGGATATTATCGTTTATTACAAAACAGCAAAAAGCTAATCAAATTCAATTTGATAAACAAGTTATTGTTTGGTTTGACAGTTTTAAAACGTTGAAGTTTATACATGCCTTGAGGGAGCTAGGGCTAGGCAATATGCCGCTAGAACAGGCACTTGCTAAAGCACCTTTTTAAAGAGTTCAGTTAGGATACTCAAATGACATAATTATCAATAGAGTATCCTAATTTTGAATAGCTACAATTTACAGGTGATTGTTAACGTTATTTACAACATAAAACAAGCAGTCTGAACGCGCTATACCGCTTTGATTTGACGCCATAAATATTTTTAAGCTTGTGTTACAGACCAATTTATTATCAAGTAACTTAAAGTAGTTATCGATAACGTTAACGCCTTGATCGTTAATCATTTCTAGGTTTTCTAAACCTTTATCGTCAAGCCAACCTAACAATAAACCTTCACAACAACCGCCATAGTTAAATTGCTCAATATTGTTTCTTAACGTAACACCGCTATAGTTTTCATCATGCTCACTAAACGATAGCTTGCGATCAGCTTTGATCACCAAGCGCAACGGTTTATAGAGTATTTGTACTGCTTTATCTTGTGGCAAGGTGCAACTGCTATCACACTTAGCGAATTGCTTAATGCCATTATAGGCAACTTCGTGAGCTTGGTCATCGTTACTGCCACCACATTCAATCGTCACAACAGGGCATGAAAAGTCGAGTTCCATCATGGCGCCGATATTGATGTCAGATAAAATTAAGGTATCGCAAAAGTATGATGACATCGATAACACATTTGGGCTGATCAAGGTGCTAACAGCAAAAGCAGGGCCATTGCCAGAGGTATTGTGCAAATCGATGATTGCAGTAGGATTAACCTCTCGAATGGCATTTTCAATCGATTTTGCACGCTGAATATAGCCATCAACATATTGGTTTTCGCCATCTTCGCTGCTCTTTATCCCTTTTTCATTAAAGCAACGATTTAAGTCGACACCATCAGGTAGATATCTGTGTGTGAATAAGTGTTGATGAGTGGCCGCCTCGACAGAAGAAATGATAATACGAATATTAGTTTTTGGTCTTGGTAGTTCATTTTCACTGGTAAGCCAACGATGCAGCGAAATAAGACCTGAAGGCTCATCTCCATGCAATAATGTTGATATTACTCGCCATTCATCCGTGTTCTCACCGGTAATATCAATAACGGTAAGTCCAATTAGCGATAAAAGAAATTGCTGGTAGTCGGCATGCAATGTACGACTGCATGGGTCTACTAAATAGTTAATTTCGCTAAAATCTATGTCCATAACTTGCCCCAGACCGCGATAGTGACTTCGCGAGTTTTGTTAAATTAGTTTTACTGATAGTCAGGTTGAACTCATCAATAAGTGCAACGAGTCTATATGCTTAAAAAGATATCGAAATTAAATTTCGTAAATGCATCGATTTTTCGCATTCACCTAGCATGACACAAAGGGGGATTTATGATTGTTGACTAAGGTCAAATAATCATGGTTTATTCAACTTTCTGAATGGTCTTTTAATACTTTTTTGATCTCAAATTACTTTGTTGTAAAGCTTTATTTTATAAGGGCTTGCTTTGAAAGCTTAGCTTTTGATTAATGTGACATATGGCACATTATTTTATTGAAGTCATATACTTCATTTTATAGCCTATTCTCACCTGAAAGTTGTGTGATTAAACACATAGTCAGGTACATAAATTCTTATTAGGTTAACTAAATTCTTATAGCTAGTAAGCTTTTATCTCGCCGTTATAAAGTGCTAGTCTAGTGCCTTGTCATTGAGAAAGTAGTGTAAATAACAAGGATTTAAATCTATGCAAACAGTAGTTGCTAATATTTTGGCGCAAATTGAATCTGTGGTGATTGGTAAGCCCCACCAAGTGAAATTAGCCTTAGCATGTTTGTTGGCTAAAGGTCATATTCTTATTGAAGATTTACCAGGCATGGGGAAAACGACACTAGCCAATACGTTAGCGCATACTTTAGGTTTGTCGTATCAACGTATTCAATTCACTTCTGATTTAATGCCTTCTGACGTTATTGGTATTGCCATTTTTGATGAAAACAAAAAAGCTTTTCAGTTACATCAAGGTGCTATTTTTAATCAAGTCGTGTTAGCTGATGAAGTTAACCGCGCAAGCCCTAAAACTCAAAGTGCATTGTTAGAAGCCATGGAAGAAGGGCGAGTGAGTGTAGATGGCGTAACACATAAACTGCCTGAGCCATTTTTTGTTATTGCGACACAAAATCCGATGTCGCACGCCGGAACTTATCCACTACCAGAATCGCAACTTGACCGTTTTATGATGAGAATTTCTCTAGGTTTTCCAAGTGTTGAGGCAGAACGTGAAATTCTGCAAGCTGGTATTTCTCATCGTGATGGCGCTGAAACAACTCCGTGTGTGAATGCCAAACAGCTACGAGAAATACAACAACACATCGCTGAAATAACTACAACGCCTGCCATTATTGATTATGTTATTGCACTGTGTCGAGCGAGTCGACAAAGCCATATGCAAAACAAAGCGTTGTCGCCACGAGCGGGCAAAGCTTTATTAGCGGCAGCAAAGTCTTGGGCATTTATGGAAAATAGAGATTATGTTTTACCTGAAGATGTACAAGCGGTATTTACAGCTGTGTGTGAACATAGGTTAGCACCTCAACAGCACAATACTTTCGAACAAAGTGGTGAAGCGTCCAATCAGGTGTTGGGGCAAGTAGATCCGACAAATCCGTTACTTACTTAAATGAGAGAATAGCCTTTGTCGGTAAAAGTTAAATCGGTTATTTCTTCATGGTTAATTCATCCTATTAAAAGGTGGATAAATCGACGACTAAATGTGTGGTTAGCACGACGAATTCCACAGTCAAAAGAGCAACAAATAAATTATCGTAATATTTTTATTATGCCGACACACTTTGGTGCGGCCTATGGCCTTTTTACCTTAATACTTTTTTTACTTGGCACTAACTATCAAAATAATATTATTATTTTGATCAGTTACTTATTGGTTAGCTTTTTTATTATTGTCTTACATCACAGTTTTTTTAACTTATCAGGCTTAAAGTTTGCCGCTAATAGCCCAATTAAAGGTTATGCAGGGTCTGCATTATCTTTTCCCTTAATGATTACCAATAAGAAAACTCGTTTTAATATTCATTTCTCTTTTTATCAAGGGTTAGTCAACAAAAGTAGTACCAGCAATACTAGCGATGCTGGTTTGACTGTTGGAAAAAACATAAGCAATGAGCAAATAGCTGTTAAGCAGCATAGCGAAAAGGCATCGAGTGAACAAAAAAGTAAAGTCATACTTGAGCTCACTCAAGGTGAAAACGAAATAGCAGTGCCATTTCAAACTGAAAAGCGCGGACAGTTTTCACTACCTAGAATGCTGATTGCCAGTGAATATGGTTTTGGTTTATTTCGCACATGGACGCGATTAGATTTCAGCCAGCAAGTAACCATATTTCCAAAACCACTGAGTTATGCGTGGCAGAAAACACAGCAAGCTGCAAAAGGGCAAAAGCAAAATGAGCGTGTTGAAAGCCAGCATAATAGTTTTCAAGCGGGTCACGATGAGTTTTATCAACTGCAACAATATCGACAAGGTGAGCCTTTTAGTCAAGTTGCATGGAAACAAGTTGCTCGTGGTCAAGGTTGGTTAACTAAGCAATTTCAGAAAAACTTATCAGGTCAACTTCAGTTAGATTTTAGTACCTTACCAGAAGTGACGTTAGAGCAACGCTTGAGTCTATTGAGCTACGCCATTACTGATTGTAGCAATCAACAAATTGCCTTTTCATTAAAATTACCCAATCAAGAGTTCCCTTTTGATAGTAGCCCTGAACATACGTTACGTTGTTTAACGGCATTGGCATGTTATTAGGATGTTTGAATAATGAAAACTAAACGTCGCACTAATAAGAAGCAAAAGGAGCATGATTCAAATACATTGCTGCTTAACGGCCAAATGTATTTTTCTTTGCTGCTATTTCAGCTATTGAACTTACTTACTTTGGTGGCAGAGCTACATGTTGTCTATATTGCTTTTGCTGTTTTAGCAATTTTAATACAGTTTTCGGCGCATTTAAAACTGAAGAATAGGCTGGCTGTTAGCACTGTAAGCTCGTCAAACAAAACGGCTCTTAATTCAATGTCGTCGATTTTTAGTCATAGTTTTTACTCGACACCTAAAATATTTCCGTCTTGGCTTATTTTACTTTGCGCTATTGCTGGCAGTATAAGTCTTGCAATGTTTGGTCGAGAATTAGGTTTACTAATGAGCATGGTACATTTACTTTGCTTCGCGTATAGCTTGAAAATGTTTGAAATACCCAAGCGCAAAGATCTTTATCAGCTGGTAATGTTAGGTATATTTATTGCCACATCATCATTAATATTTATTCAATCGGTTTATTTCTCAATTGCTGTCATCATACTAGTTTTCGCGAACTTTATTGTGCTGATGAAGTATTTCTCTCCGTCATCACAAATTAAACAGCAAAGTAAAACACTGGCTAAGCTAGTGGCTTATTCTATTCCATTTGCTATTTTATTATTTATTGGTTTTCCAAAGCTTGAACCATTTTGGCAAGTGCCTAATGTTGAATCAGCTAAGGTAGGCTTGTCAGATCGAGTTAAAATAGGCGATATTGCTAAATTAGCTTTGTCGGATGAACTTGCTTTTAGAGTAACTTTTAGCGATGACATTCCTGTACATTCACAACAATATTGGCGTGCCATGGTGCTTGATGATTTTGACGGCTCAACTTGGCAACAAACAAAGGCGGTTAAAACACGTTCAATGCGCCAACGTTTGCAAGACCAGCAAGATGATGTAATTAATGCCGATGTTCAAGGCCCTGGAATTAGTTATCAAGTTATCACCGAACCTAGTTATCAGTCTTGGTTGTTTGCACTAGATTTTGCGACGAGCGAGCAAGCAAGTATTGGCCAACGTTCGGACTATGCCTTGTATTATCGCGGTATTATCAATCAAACATTAAGCTATAACGTTACCAGTTATCCTGCAGCAATTTTAGCGAAAAATTTAAGCATGAGACAGCGTGAATTAAATTTAGCAATGCCGTTAAAAAGTAACCCTAGATTAAAAGATAAAGGTCAACAACTGCGCAAACAGTTTACTGATAACAATCAGTTGATTAATCATGTATTGAGCGAGTTTAATCAGCAACAATATTATTACACCTTGCAACCGCCACGATTAAGCGGCAATACCTTAGATCAATTCTACTTTGATACTAAATCAGGTTTTTGTGAACATTATGCCAGTGCTTTTACATACTTAATGCGCGCTGCAGGTATACCTGCTCGTATGGTTACTGGCTATTTAGGTAGTGAAATGAATCCTAAGGGCAATTACTTGAGTATATATCAGCGTAATGCACATGCTTGGTCAGAAGTTTGGCTTGCAGGGCAAGGTTGGGTGCGAGTTGATCCCACTGCGGCTGTTGACTCTGAAAGGGTTGATAGTGGTTTCTCTAGCAGTTTAATGCAGGATGTAAATGAGTTATCTAGTAGCTTCTTCTCACTACCATCAATGAAAGCAATGTGGTTGTATAATCAGCTGAAGCAACAGCTTGATGCGCTAGATTATCAATGGACACGTTGGGTTATTGGCTATACCAATAATCGACAAAACCAAGTAATGAAAAGCATACTGTCAGCGTTACGCTCTTTAGAAAGTATATTTTATTTTGTAGCAGGTGCCTTGGTACTGGTGTTTTTGATTGTATTTGTAAGATTGATGCTAGTGAAAAAAGCAGAGCAAAGTGAATGGCAATCTCAATATTTAATTTTACTATCAATTTTGGCCAAGCAACAGTTAGTTAAAGGTAAGTCGATGACTGCAATGCAATTCGCACAGTTTGTTGGACAACAGCGCCCAGAAATTTCCGCACATTTCACTGAACTGACAAACTATTATTGCCAGTTACAATATCAACAGCCACTTGAAAACCAAGCAGAGATAATCGCTAAGCTTCAGCAATGTTATCGAACATTACGCTGGCAGCTTTGGCGAGCTAACTTTGTTATTAAATAACAGTATTACTAAGCGATAAAACTAAGCTGTATAAGAGCAGATTAAATTATTTTAACATTTGGGGAAATTGAGCATTGAATCAATTAACTGAAAAGGCAATAGGGTGCCCATATTGTGGTGAAATGATTAAGGTATTAATTGACCTATCAGATTCGCAGCAACAATATATTGAAGATTGCCAAGTGTGTTGTAAGCCAATTAACTTTTTGATTTCTGAAAGCACTAATGGCGAACTTGATGTACAGGTATATAGTGACGACGAAGCTTTTTAATGTGATGAAATTTAAGTAATATTTCCTTGTTATTATTTAAAGCAACTTTTGGGTTATCACCTGCTTTTTAATTGAGGTTTAAAATGGAAATAACCATTAAGCAAGCCACTAATGCTGATGTGAAAAAACTGAGTGCTATTGCACAGTTAACATTCCCGTTAGCGGGGCCTGCAGATTCATCTCCCTTGGAAATATCAAAATATACTCAAAACAACTTAAATGATTCAGTCTTTCAAAAGCTTGTGGAAAACGACAAAACATTCGTTGGCTGTGCCCATACCGACACTGAATTGGCTGGTTTTATCGTATTGAAGTATTGTAGTAATCAACCAAATAATGAAGTTGTTGGTAGCTCTGCAGAACTTCAAAGGCTGTATGTACTTGAGAAATACCACGGTAGTAATATCGCTAAATTGCTGGTGTCTGAAGTATTTAAAAATTGTTTGGACAAACAAATTGATAGTATTTGGCTGAATGTTTATAGCGAGAATAATCGAGCGAAGAAGTTCTATGCTAAGTTTGGTTTTCAAGAAACTGGAACAACACTTTTTAAGATGGGGGCTGAAACACACTTAGACAATGTGATGACAGCAAAAGTCACATAAATAAGTGTGAAAATTAGAACGTCTAGTTGATTATTGTGTTTGATATTTTTGTTAATAAAAATCAGCTGTTGTTGTTAACGCTCTTCGTATAAAATCCGCACCATAATTTACTCAATAAACGTTTTTGTATTGATAATGTTTATTTGGTCGAGCCATATTCATCTATTCTAAGTGATAAAAAATAATTAAATGACAGATATAACGATAGCAACTCACAACGGCAATTTTCATGCGGATGATGTTTTCAGCATTGCCGCACTAAAACATATATTCTCATCTTTTACGCTGATACGTACTCGTGATTTAGCGCTTATAGCTAAAGCCGATATTGTTATTGACGTTGGCGGTGAATACGACGCCGATACAGGTCGTTTTGATCATCATCAGCGTGGTGGTGCTGGTGAGCGTGAAAACGGTGTACCTTACTCTTCATTTGGCTTAATTTGGAAAAAGTACGGCACGGAAATATGCCAAGGTAATCAAGAAATTGCCAAGTCTGTTGATAGAAGTCTCGTTTCAAGTATTGATGCTGTTGATTGTGGTCATGTGGAAGGTGTCGCACAAGGTATTAGCCTAAGTCAAACCATTTCAATGTTTAACCCAACTTGGCAAGAAGATAGCCATTTTGACAGCTGTTTTGATGAAGCGGTTGATTTTGCATCGCGAATTTTGGCTCGTTTTATTGCTTCTGCAAGTGGTGGTATTAATGCAAAAGATATTGTGGCTAAAGCGATTGAAAATGCACAAGACCCTAGAGTTATCGTTTTAGAAAAGTACACTCCATGGAAAACAACGGTGCACACTTTATCTGAACAAGCATTATATGTGATATATCCATCAGGCTCTGGTCCGTGGAGAATTCAAACCGTTCCTGTTGAGCTTGGCTCATTTGAAGACAGAAAACCATTGCCTAAATCTTGGGCTGGTTTATCTGATCAAGCACTGCAAGAAGAGACAGGTATAGAGGATGCAATGTTTTGCCACAATGGTTTATTTATTGCGGGCGCTAAATCGTTGGAAGGCACCATGGAAATGGCAAGCATTGCACTGCAGGAGTAGCAGTTGATACTGGTTAAATAATAGAATAATTCGTGGAGGCGAGTTGTATTTTCTAGTCTCCATTCATTGTTTCTCTTATTTTTGCTAATGCTATTAACCCGTTCAATTGGCCAACTGAATACTGCTTTATAAAAGAGTCACTCCTTAATTTGTTATGACTTTTTATATGTTCGAACTAACATTTTTAGTAAATGATCAGATATGGCTATTAATGATATAAATACGTTTTGGTGTCTGATATTCATATTTACCCACATTTACCTTAATTGACCTACCTTTACATTCATTTTATTACACTAAGCTGATGCTTCTTTGCATTGACTACTCTTCCTTTACATTGGGGTTTTAAAATGAAATCAAAACAACTAACGTTTATATTTACCTTCGGGATTGCTATTTTTGCCGCAGGTTGCTCAAGTAGTGGTGAACAACCTGATAGAAAAAAATTTATTTATCAAGAACGATTAGAAACCAAAATTTTACCTGATGGTTCAAAAGTATTTAATTTTTCATTAGCAATGCAACGAAGGGAAGATATAGCGAAAAATGAGAAATCTCCCGATGAAAACTTACACAAGAATGGCAAGCGAGGTGGGAAGGGGGGAAGAACTGGCGAAAGAAAAGGGGGGCAACGAAATGCTGAACAAAACCAAGAAATTAAATCAGCATCGGCAGTAAATGAAAAAGTAAAGGGTAACCAGGCGTTAGCGGAGCGCTTTGAAGAGCGGTTAGACAACTTGAAAATTTTGAAAATGTTCTGCCGTCAGGGTTACTTTGTATTAGAAGAGTATTCACAAGCAAATAAAATGAGTATTAAAGCTGAATGTAAGGAGGGAGCTTCAGCCGCTGATTACAATAAGTTTACTAAAGCAAAATAACGCTTAATCGCTGCAGTGATAGAGTTACAGTTAGTGTTATCGTTAAAACAGCCATGCGTGTTTCGAAAATTTTAATTAAAGTGCTAGCTTTCATTCATTAGGAGGAACAGGTGCTTAAGGCTATTAAACCTTCGAAAAAACTAACACTTCATTTTATTATTCGTTACTCTACTATGTAACTACAATTAGGATGAAGTAAGGCAGTGTGTTGTCTACTATTATGAAAAACCTATTATCCATTCGTTCTTATAGTACAAAGCCAACTCGCCACTCACATCATTTTAACCAGCTAGTTTTACCTTTACGTGGTGTCATAAATATATGTGTAGGTAGTTTCAATGGTAAAGTCGCACCTAGTGAGTGTGTTGTCGTGAAGGCTAACGAAGAGCATTTGTTCACGGCTGATACTGAGGCTAGGTTTGTCGTTGTAGACATGGAAAGCTTGCCGCTTAATATTTCATCTTCACATTGTATTGTGTTTGCGATTAATGCATCTCTTCGTAGTTACTTAACTTTTATTGAAAACCAGTTAGAAAACAAAATTAATGTTCAATTAGAGCAAATGATGTTCGAAATGTTTAGTTTACTACTTGCAGAACAACCTTTATTGCCAAAAGTTGATCATCGCCTAGGAAAAGCGATATCCTTTATTGAGCAAAATATTGCTGGGCAACTCCAAATCAAAAGCTTAGCTGCTACTGCCTTTCTAAGTGAGACACAATTTAAAAAGCTTTTTAAGCAACAAACAGGCATGACTGCGATGAGCTATGTTACGAAAATTCGTATGGAAAAAGCCGAAGCTTTACTTACACATACAGATTACCCGCTACAAATCATCGGTGAAAAAGTTGGTTACAAAGAATTATCAGCTTTTAGTCGAAAGTTCTCACAATATTTTGGTCTTTCACCGACTAGGTTTAAAAAGTAGTCTTAATTGTTAACGATTGCGTCCTAATGGTTAAAAACACCGTCGTAATTAGCATACTATTTCTGCAGATAATATTATACGCAGAGCTTTATTATGAAAAGTAATCACGAAAGTTTTAAAGGTGTTTTCGCCATTATTATTGCAAGCTTTTTATGGGGAACAACTGGTACTGCAGCAAGTTTTTCTCCTGATGTAAGCTCGTTGGCAATTGGTGCATTTTCTATGGGCGTAGGAGGTATTTTGCTTGTTTTCACCGCTAGAAGTAAACTATTTATAGATTATAAACTCATGTTGAAACAACCTAAGGTATTATTTTTAGGTGCGTTTTCTGTCGCAATTTACCCGTTAGCATTTTATAGCTCAATGCGCCTTTCTGGGGTTGCTATTGGTACAGTGGTTTCAATAGCTACAGCCCCTTTTTTTGCGGTAATACTTGAGCGTATAATTAATAAAAAACACATAACGAAACAGTGGCTATTGAGTTTCATTATCGGCGCTATCGGCATTGTTTCACTAACCTTAGGAAAAGACCAAAGTAACCATGCTGCATATAGTGCACATCAACAGGTTATTGGGATTTTGTTGGGGTGTATTGCAGGATTAACTTATGCTGGTTATTCATGGGCGGCTAGACGATTAATTGAAAGCGGTGTGCACTCACAGTCATCAATGTCAGGGCTATTCGGTTGTGCTGCACTTCTACTACTCCCTTCATTATTTTTTACGGGCGATAACTTATTTTCAAGCTCAGTCAATACGTTAGTATCTTTGTATATGGCCGTGTTCCCAATGTTTCTAGGCTATCTATTATTTGGCTTTGGCTTGAACTTTATCCATGCCAGTAAAGCTACATTAATAACCTTAATTGAACCCTTGGTTGCAACCGTTTTATCAGTTTTTATTATTGGCGAAAAATTTAAAGTTATTGGGTGGGTAGGAGTAGCTTTAGTCTCGTTGTGTTTATTAATGCAAACTTTTAGGCCTCAAAATCAATCGAGGTTAGCCTTCACATTAACTTAGCTTGGTAAACTCTTTAACGTATTTACACATGGTGGTAATTTTGTGACTTCAAGGACTAATTTGTTTTTTAATGGTTTTACATAGGCCATTTTTATCAGCTAAATGAATACGTAAAAAAATTGGCTAAATCAATGCCAACGGCTTTAATTAAGGGAATATGGGTTGTACTTTATTGACTACTTTTAACTCGTTTAATAGAGTACATAGACGCTGATTAGTAAGGATGTTTATATCATTCATTATATTATTCGGCCCTCACTTGAATAGGAGTATCGTAATGGGCTATATAGACGGTTTTGTACTGGCTGTACCTAAAGATAATAAAGAGCTTTATATTAAACACGCTGTTGATGCTGCAAGAGTTTTTAAGGAATACGGTGCACTTAGTTTAACGGATTGCTGGGGCGACGAAGTTCCAGATGGAGATGTTACATCTTTTCCTTTAGCGGTAAAATGCGAAGAAAATGAAGTTGTTTGTTTTTCTTGGGTGACATGGCCTTCCAAAGAAGTTCGAAATGAGGGCATTGAGAAAGCGATGGAAGACCCAAGGTTATCGCCTGAAATTAATCCAATGCCTTTCGACGGAAAGCGCATGATATTTGGTGGTTTTAATATAATTGTTAATGAATAAAGCGACATGCAAGTAGTTAAAACAAACTAAAACACAGTTGGCTCTTAACACCTCTGTTAAACAGAGGTGTTTAAGCAAAGTTTCTTATTTTTTGTATAGGCTTCCATGGTTCGTTCTTCTTCATGAGACCTCCTGATTCAAATATGTTTTAGTCTAGTCTTATAAATTATTAATAGGCGTTTACTTAAAGCATGGACTATTGAGAAGTAAGGGAAAACTAGCTCCTATATCAGTCAATGTAAGAATGGATATAGGAGGTAATAATATTGAGCAGGAACTTAGATGCTTGAAGGTAAATTACACTTAACCGATTCGTAACTTACCACTTCAGATTTCCAGTCATATATGAATAATATTTAAATATTCGCCGATAAATGTAAACAACAACCTTTGCCTGCAAACGTCAGCTGGTAGCTAGGTTCGTTGTTATCAGTTGATGGCCAAACTCGCTCTAACATGCCTTTCTCAACTAAAAAGTCCAACATATTGATTGATAGCTCACCTAACTTAGCTTTTGCAGTTATTTCCATTTTTGTTGCCACACCTTTAAACGAGTACATCGCCTTAATTATCCTTGTTTCGGCTTCTGATAATTTTGGCATACTACCTGTGTAAGGTGGGTATTGATGCAACGGGAACTTACCTCGAATACTTTCATAAGAGGCTTGCATTGCTTTAATGTCGTCCTCTTTATTTTCGGTTAATTTGAAGGTATGAAAAACGCCAGACTCTTTACTTAAGTAATCCACTTTTGCTAAAAATATTGGCAAACCGCAACCTTGGGCAACATGATAAAAGCCTGTTTTCCATTTAGGTACCGCGCCACGTGTACCTTCAGGGGTAAATAAGAAAAAAACTCGTTGTAATTTTTGGCTGTCAATAAAGTCTTTAATTTGTTGAACTTGGCCAACACCTTTTTGTGAACGGTCAATTGGAATAGCACCAAGGTACATAAGCCAAGTGCCTAATAAGGGAACTCGACAGATACTGTCTTTAATCGAAAAGTAAATTTTCACATCTTGTTGTATGGCGGCGCCAAGTGCATAGAAAAAATCCCAGTTAGAGGTATGTGGAGCGGCAATAGCAACCCCTGCACCTTCAGGAGCATTTTTACAAAGCTTCCAACCGGCAATTTTAAACCAAAGAGAGAAAAAGAATTTTAAGAAATATTTAGTGAAAATACCGTCAAAGATGGTTTTATCACGAATGATGAGTGATTTGTTTGCCATGATAATTGGGATGTTGTTACGTTGAATATAGCTATTATTCTAGCATGTAAGCGGTAGAAAACATTGATATAGAGTAAAATTTTGTAATGGTTGAGTTTTGTGCACAAAAGACTAATTTTTCGGGACAAAGCACAATTATGTCAGGCAGTAATCATACAAATAGTTGAATTATCGCTTTATCGTACTGTAAGCATTAATAATGTGTTGTACGTTCTGTTGAGCTCCTTGCTGTATACGTTGGTAATGGTTAAGTGTTTTATGTAAATATTTATCAACTATTTCAGTTTGCTTACTTGATGTTGATTGCCAAATTTTATCGCCAATGGGGCTGATTTTCTTGTTTTCTTTACTTAACTCTTTGCTTAAAGATGAAACTAATAGTATTTCATAGAAACGTTGGTTCTCTTCAATCAGCACTTCGTCTTTTAAGCTAAAATCAAGTTCGATTAATTTTTGACGTAATGCGAATTGGTGATGAACAGGGCAGAGTAAAAAATCAATATTAAAATTCTTGTGCTGCTGATAAATAGCTTCAATAAATTGCATCATCAAGTCGCCACCAACACCAGCAATGATGACAAGATGCTTGCCTTGATATTGTGTTAAGGGCAATTTTGCAACATCGAGACAATGAGCTTTCCAAGGTAGGCTAAGGCAAAAGCGTTCAAGTTTTTTTTCTACTTCCGTCATTAATTCGGGCACTATATCGACAAAGTGAATGGTGCTACTAATTTGACTCGATAATAGTGCAAAGCCTAGTAAACCATGGTCACAACAACAGTCCCAGATATGGTCATATTGTTGAGTTACCATTTTTTCAATTTGCTGTAAGCGTTTACTGAGTTTCAAGTTGTGTTTCAATGTTCTGATATTATTAAGTTTATCCTAGTGCTATTTTATCGGTAAATTACGTAAATAGACAAGTGACCGATTTGTATAAATTAGTGCTTTTGTCTCTATTCTAATTAGCTAAATAGAGACGTTTTATGGGTTATCAATGATCACGCTTTTGTGTTTTGTAGAAAAATTAGGCCCTTATTTATCAGCGATTTCAATAGGTTTTGGCTCTGTAATTGGTTGTGGATCTGCACTACCATCTTGTGAATTACCGCCAATTTGATCTGGGACAGCGCCACGCACTAAATCTTGAGACTCCGCCATCCAGGCGTATTGTCCATCACCAGCAATAGAATACGTACCATGTGGTGTTTCTATATGACCATATATTGCGTGGCCATTAATGGTGATTGTGGTGGTGTATTGATCTTCATTCATTAAAAATTTTGCATTAAGTGTCTTATTGCCTCGACTATCAAACTTTGTGCTTTCTATTTCGACGTTTTGGTACATATCAAAATATGGCACTTCTAACTCTAAGGTATCACCCGCTTCAAGTGATGATATGTGATCATTATCAACCTCTAAGTACACTTCACCTTGCAGGTTTTCGCGTAGTTTTCCTGACGCCTTTAGTACTTTTTCTGCCGTTTCTGATCGTGAAAAAGTTGTGCTTTTCTCACTTTCTTCAGCCGCATCAATTGCAGTAATGCGGCTGTTTTCAGATATCGACTTTTTTTCATTGGTACGCTGCACGTGAGAGTGCTGATGAGACACTAAGTTTTTTATATTTTTAATTTCTGCTTTTGGCTCAATAATTTTTTCACTTTTTAATGCTACTTGCTTATCTACCTTGGTGCTTGAAAAGCTAGACCAAAACGCGAAAAGTAATGCGCTAGCAATTATTGCCACTATCGTTATTGTTTTTTTCATAAAAGCACCTACTCATTATTTTTAATTGGACTGTTTTTAAAATGCAAAGTTAGTAAAATTTCTTTTACTAACTTTGTTACTTTTTCAGGGAGTTACACTTTCTGACTAACGAAATGCAGCTATTGTATTTGTTACCAGTTCAAGTGCACGTTGTGAATCAGCTACATTATTTACCCCAATTGGCTCTCCACCTAATGCCAAACCAGGATTAGAGAAATATGATAATTGATTCGTAGTATTAAACTCTTGTGGATACGCCATAATAGTAGCGAATTGATTATCAACACCGTAACCAACAGCCCAGCTATATACACCACCTTCAGCACCTTGTCGTACTGAATGTCCAAGGCCCATGTTATGGCCTAGCTCATGCATAAAGGTTAGCGTGGTATCACCACAATCATTTGCGGTGATATTGTATGCGTAGCTATCGTATGCATCATGATCTGGGAATACGTCATCCATGCCATAGATAGAGCCTGCTATACCACATGTGTAACCACGCGATGTACGCTCAGCTGTGCCAATAACGACAACAAAGTCTGATTTATATGAATCACGCCAGTTACGGATTTGACTGTTTTTATAGAAGCTTTGAATGTTAGACCATGATGCAACGTAATTAGTGCTTACTTGGTTGTCACCAGCCCAAGCCAAAACTAAGTTAATGTCTAAGCCATTCTTTTTATAATTTGCATTAGAATCGGCAATAATATTCGCTATTTCTGCATGAATATCAAAACTGCGAGCTTTTGCTGCTGCAGTGTAATAAACGTCAACAACGACATCTTTAGCCATTGCCGAAGCGGTTAATGCTGCCGATATAGATAAACCTAAAAGCGTGTTTTTTGCTATTTTTTTTAACATGCTATTTCTCCTTAATTGCTGTTATTTTATTCTGTTTTTCAACGGATAATTACTATTCCTATCAGAGGGAATGACATAAAGCTCGTATCTTAAACAGACTCTTTTTATTTCATGTTTGCCGAACAAAAGCGGCAAGTCATTAGAATGCAAAGATAAATTGTTAAATAGTAATATTACGACATTTTTTCGTACGAAAATGAATTGAAAATTACCAATAAGCTGACCGAATGGTTATGTTTTGTGGCGGTTAATTTACAAAAAATGTCGCTTGAATATGATTTTTTAGTTCTATCGTTATGTTTTGTATGTTTAATTATTGTTTTGTTTTTTTGTTTAATTATCTGAAAGGGGATTGTTTTACTAGGCTACAGCAATTTTTCTGTGGTTAGGGATGAAGGAAATTAAGAGTTATAATCTCAGGTGTTGGTATTTGTTGTAAATTTACAATAAATTAGGTTTGTCAATAAGAATAGATTTTTATAATTTTGCTATGGAGTTGCGACATGGTATTAAAAATTATGAATTACATGCGACATGAATGCTAAATTACATGCCGCTAATAACATAAGAAAGCTAGTTAATTATTTTTTATCCGTTGGTTCTTCATCAAGAATGACCACTCTAATAATTGTGATCATTTTTTTCGGTACCGTGGTGTAACCTAATTCTTCACTGTAACCCACTTCTACTTGTGCGATGGCTTCAAGTATCTCGTAACCTTCAATTACTTCACCAAAAACGGCATAGCCCCATGAACTTCCAGGGTCTAAATTGGTATTGTCATTGAGGTTAATAAAGAATTGGTTAGTTGCTGAATGGGCATCGTTTAGTTGCTTTGCCATCGCAATAGTGCCTTCTTTATTTTTTAAACCATTGCCTGACTCATTAAAAATGGGCTCATCGGGCTCTATGTCGAAGTAGTTAGTCATAAAACCGCCACCTTGAATGAGGTAGCCTTCTTCTACGCGATGGATCAAGGTATTGTCGTATTGTCCTCGGGTTACGTAGCCTAAAAAGTTATTAACTGTAATTTTTGCTCGATATCGGTCAAGTTCAATAACAACATTGCCCATCGAGGTTTCTATTCGCACTTTTGGCGATAGGTTACTTGGTTGAATATATTGCCCTTTTGTATTAGCTGCGAGTAACTGAAACGACATCAGTAGGCTTAGGATAAGTAGTGAAATTCTGATCATATTAGTACCTTTTATCCGTTATGTGAGTGTAAAATCATCAGCATCTAAAAATGCTGGGAAGTTATCTTTGAATTGTTCAAGCTTGCTAAAGTCGAGCTGTGTAGTAATGATTTGTTGTTGATTATCAGTGGCAGCAACTATGGTTTCACCGGTAAAATCTATTATGGTTGTCCCTCCTGAATGAGCCGTATCAACACCGTCTGCACCGACACGATTAACGCCCACTACAAAGCTTTGATTTTCCATTGCTCGCGCTTTTAATAAAGTGTCCCAAATATGGCGTCGTGCTGCTGGCCAATTAGCAACATTGACCATCAGGTCGTAGTCTTGGCGGTTACGTGACCAAACAGGGAAACGCAGATCGTAGCAAATCAATGGCAGTATTTTAATGCCATTAATAGTGATTACTTTCCGTTCTTGGCCTTGTTCAACATGGTCTTGCTCTTTACCTAAACGAAATAGGTGACGTTTGTCATAATGCTCAACTGTGCCATCAGCAAACACCCAATAAAAGCGGTTCGCCTTTTTATCGTTTTGGCTAACTAAAACACTGCCGGCAACCACGCAATTATATTGCTGGGCAATTTTTTTCAGCCACGCTAAAGCAATACCACCATTTTCAGGCTCTTGTACGTCTTTTCTGTTAATACAAAAGCCAGTTGAAAATGTTTCAGGTAGTAGCAATAAATCAACCGTAGTGTTTGCTTTAAAATAGTCTGAAATTAGCCGCTCTAAATGTTTAAAGTTCGCTTGTTGATCTAACCATTGAATATCATATTGCACTGCCGCTATGGTTAAAGTTGACATAATATTTCCGCCGCCTTAAGTAAAGTATCGTCATTTTTTGCAAAGCACAGTCGAATGACTTTATTATCTTTATGATATTCCTGCCTTTGTTCAGCAGGGTATAGTGGGCTAAGCGGAATAGCAGCTACGCCAGCTTCTTTCGTTAACCACTGACAAAATTCACGGTCATTAAGCTCTGATATTGCTGAGTAATCTAACAATAAAAAGTAAGTGCCTTTTGATGGCAGTAGCGTGAAACGAGAGTCTTTCAAAGCATTAGTCAGCACATCGCGTTTTTGCTGATAGAAGTTCGCTAACTCAGTGATATGAGATGGTTGCTCTTTTAACATTTGCGCAATGGCGATTTGTGCTGGCGTAAATGAGCAAAAGGTCACGTATTGATGAATTTTTCTAAACTCGTTCATCAGTTCATTAGGCGCGGCGCAATAGCCCATTTTCCAACCAGTACAATGAAAGGTTTTACCAAAGCTAGAAACAACAAAAGCACGTTGAAATAACTCAGGGTAACGCAATACACTTTCATGGCGTAAGCCGTCAAAGGTCATGTGCTCATATACTTCGTCGCTGATGACATATAAGTCATACTTTTCAACTAAGCCTTGCAAAGTATTCAGATCAGATTCACTTAATATTGAACCAGTTGGATTGTGCGGGCTGTTAATAATAATGGCGCGAGTTTTTGCATTAATGCTTTGTTCTACCTGTGACCAATTTATCGCATAACTTGGCGCATCAAGCGTGATATGGCGACATGTGCCGCCCGCAAGTTCAATCGCTGGTTCGTATGAGTCATAAGCGGGATCAAATATAATAACTTCGTCGTTTGGCCTTACAAGTGCTTGTATAGCAACCCATAACGCTTCAGTAGCACCTGAGGTAATGGTTACGTTATTTAATCCATTAAGTTTATGTGCATCGGTTAAATGTGTTTGATATTGTCGGTGTACCATATCGGCAATTTGCGTTAATAGTTCAGGCAAACCGTTTGACGGTGAGTATTGATTTTTCCCTTCACTGATCGCTTGATTAATTTTATCTTTTAAAAAAGCAGGCGTATCAAATTCTGGAAATCCTTGGGATAGGTTAATCGCCTGATGTTGATTTGCCATAACTGACATTTCGGTAAAAATACTGGTTTCTACATTGGGCATTTTGCTGGTAAAAGAAGATGACACAAAAAACTCTCTTAATTTAATTAATAGCTACAACGTGATTCATTTAAAAGACAATGAACTGAATAAGAGGATGTTAAGGCTAACGGCTGATGAGTTCAATTGTTATCAACTGTTAATCACTCACTAGGTGTAAATGATTAACTAAATAAAATCAGTAGAAGGGCGTTTTTCAATAAGTGACAGCGATAAAAATGCTATTTTAGCGTTACATAAAATGAGGGCAGTGGAGTTGAAAGGGCAGCACAATGATATACTGCCATTAACAACAGCTAAATTTTTATCAAACATCTAGCACGTTCTCTTATCACTGTGCTTTCTGACTATTATTTGGAATAAAGCGCGACTTCTTCATCAAGCACACTTGCTAATAATGGACTTGATTCTGAGCGGGCAAAGGCGTCATCAATACTTTTGAAGCGTTTTTGTAGCACTTTGCGATAATTCGGGTGGGTGAAAATATAAAGTTCTTTATTGCTAATGGCTTCTACAACACGTTCACCGACAACATCTGGAGATAAACCGTTATCAATCACCGATTGCATATGCTTCGCCATAGGTGAATTGTTGATACTTTTAGTATTTTTTTCACGTTCGCTTTTCAGTGCCTCAGGTTTATTACGGGTAGACAAATTAATCCGTGTTTTAACAAAGGCTGGGCAAAGTACAGAAACTTGAATGTTGTGTGGTTTAAGTTCTGCGTACCAACTTTCAGACATGCCAACAACGGCAACTTTAGTGGCGGTGTATGCGCCAGCACTCGGTACGCCGACCATGCCAGCCATTGAGGCAACGTTGATTAACCAACCGCCTTCGCCGTGTTGTTTCATTAATGGCACCATGGTTTGAGTACCATAAATAACGCCCATTAAATTGACATCAAGCACCCAGCGCCAGTCTTTGTCGTCGGTGTGTTCAATGTTGCCTGGCATACTACCAACACCCGCGTTATTCACTAACATGTGCACTTTACCAAAGCGCTCAACAGCTTTGTTTGCTAAGTTTTCCCACTGGCTTAAGTCAGTTACATCCATTTTTACTGTTAATACGTTAATGCCTTCATTTACCAATGTTGTGCGTGAAATTTCAAGCTGGCGGGCATCAATATCGCCTAAAACAACATTCATTCCTTGCTTACCCATTGCTCGCGCAATACCAAAACCAATGCCTTCTGCACCACCACTGATGACGACTGTTTTACCTGCATATTGACTCATGTAAGTGACCTGTTCCTTGAATTTATTGTTGGTTATATACTCCCATAGCCAACAATAAATCAAAAATTCTAATTCTTAATACATGGTTATATGTATTAAGAATAGAGCATAGGAACGAATACCTAATGTAAGTCATTAGTGCTGGAAAAACTGGTGCGGGTTAACTTAGTGAGATCTTTCGATTGCTTAAAGCATAGCTAGAAAGGTAAACAGGGATTACTCACCAGAACAACGAAAGTAGCTGCCGTTGTTCTGGTATCCAGTTAAATTTAACTGAGTTAAGTTATAACTTTATTTTATGAACTTTCTTGGTTGTTATCTTGCGTAATAAGTTTAGCGTTAGTGACCACAGCTTTAATTGTGCTAAAAACTTCTGTATTTGGATAACCGTCAGCAATCAATTGATGTTGTAATTGAAATGAACGTATCGCGTGTCTACTTTTAGGTCCCCAGATACCGTCAGGCTCACCAGTTTCAAAGCCTAATGAATTAAGCTGGCTTTGCAGATTTTTCATTGCTACAACACTATAAGGCTGCACATTACTTTTTTCTTTTACTAGAAACTCTATACCGTTAGCGCCAACTAATTTATTTGCTAATGCACCGACAGAAAGCGCATAACTTTTTGATAAATTCCAGGTCATGATGACATTAAAATTTGGGTACAGTAAAAATGCAGGACCTTTATGACCAGAAGGTAGGTAAAGCTCTGCCTGAATATCATAACTAGGCAGTGCTTGCTGGTTAGTTTGCTGAACACCTAGCTGCTGAAAATAGTTAAGCGGGTAGTATTTATCAAATTCAACTTTGTTAAAGGCGAAATTTTTAGGGAGCTTAATTTCTCTACCCCAACGTTCTTTACTTTGCCAGCCTATTTGGTTTAGGTAATTAGCGGCGGTTGTTAATGCATCAACTTCACTTTGCCAAATATCTACTTTACCGTCGTTATCACCATCAACGGCATATTTTAAAAATGCGGTTGGCATAAATTGCATATGCCCCATGGCGCCTGCCCAAGAGCCTTGTAGCTGATCAACTGAGACTTGTTCGCTTTCAATTAGGGTGAATAAGTTCAATAACTCTAGGGTGAAAAATTCACTACGGCGCTGGTCGCAGGCTAGGGTTGCTAGCGAGTTCAGTACTGACATTTTGCCTTTATGTTTGCCAAAAACCGTTTCCAAGCCCCAAAATGACACCAAATACTGCCGTGGAATGCCGTACTCTTTTTCTAACTTGTCGAATAATTTCTTGTTTTGTTTTAATTTTTCTCTTCCCACGCGAACATGATAATTGGTAACTCTGGCGTTAATATATTGCTCAAAAGTTTGGGTAAACTCGGGCTGTTTTTTATCCAAGCTGATCACGCGTTTAATTGGCGAAATATTATCAATGACGGTTTTGGTGATGTAAGGCGAAAATCCAGCAGTCTTAGCGCGTTCAGCTAAATTAATTTTACACTGAACGAAATTTTCATCGGCAATCGTTGCGTTGGTGATAAAAGGGATAAATGTAGCTATGAAGATGAATTTTCTAACTTGAAAAAAGCTACTTATTTGCTTAACAAAAGCAGGTGACGATTTCATGAATGAACATTCCTTAGTTAACACTGAAATTAAAATAAGTTGTATACACTACACCATGGCTAAATTTTACATTGATGACAATAAATAAATTATCTTTTTCTTGAAAGTAAAATTGCGTATTAAAAATTGCTTGGCGCTCTGATAGCCTTTAACTATCTGGCTTTTGTGATAATAGCTTAGCTATTTATGTGTTGGTAACACGGTGTAACGTACAAAGTATTAAGCAGTTGGCTTAGCTTCTTTAGATAAAATTTAGGCAGAATTCTGCATCTTTACGTAGTTTGGGTATATAATGCTGCTCGCTCTAAATAAGGCTAGCGATGTTGAGCAATAAATTGTTCGTCAATATACTGCATCACACGCGGCATTTATATGCAGAAGTAACGGGTTTTATAAGACCACTAATAACACCAAAATAAGAAACAAGCCCGAGTAGTATGGCATGCAGATATTAGAAAAAGATTATCAAATTAATAGTGTCCGTAAAGCGATAGATGCCGGAGTTAACTCCATTATCGCCTTGCCTACAGGTGGCGGTAAAAGCATCTGTATTCTTAAGTTGTGCCAGGCAATGCCCGACAAAAAAGTTGTGGTTAGTCTACGTAATGCGGCTTTAGTACCTCAGTTATTACACACGCTTACCGTTAACGGTTTATCTGTTAGTGTTGTTAAGTCTGGCTATAAATATGTTGCTGGTGGTGATGTTACTTTGGTGATGGAGCAGTCGTTTGGTCGAAGAAAGCACTTAAACATCCAATGTGATGTGCTGCTGCGTGATGAATATCATGTAGGTTGTATGGGCGGTGTTTATATCGCGATGCGTGAAGAATTATCTCCTGAATTAATTATTGGCCTTACTGCTACCCCAATTGATCGATTGGGCGTTTATATTGATCAGTCGATGGAATTGATTGAAGAAACCACCACTAAGCTGTTAATTGAGTCGGGTGAACTAGCCAAGCCAATTTATAAAGTACCTCGCTTGTCCCAAGAAATAGATTACAGTGCCGTGAAAATGTACCGTGGTGACTATAGTGTTTCTGGTTTAGACCTTATCTTACTTGAGCATTGCGCTCTTGTTGCTCAACAAACTGTTGATGATGCGCTTTCTCAAGGTCGCAAGGTGATGTTGTTCGCCAACTCGATTAACCATGTAGAAGCGTTATCTGAGGCTTTTCATCTGCTTGGTGTTAAACACGAACGTGTGCATTCAAAACGTTCAATTGATGACAATGATGAAAGCATCCGCCGTTATAAATCAAACGAAGTTAGACTAATTATCAATATGTCGATGCTGACCATTGGCTTTGATGACCCAACAACTGACTGTGTTGTTTTAGCTCGGCCAACTAAAATATTACGTTTGTATTTGCAAATCATCGGTCGATGTTTACGTTCGTCAAAAGGCAAAAAAGATGCGTTGATATTGGATTTAGCACAATGTATTTCTACTCATGGTTTTGCTGAAGATTATCGTGACTTTACCCGTAAAACCGCTAAATCTGCGGCAATAATGTCTGAACGACTCAGCGTGACTAATATTGGCCAATTTGTTGATGGCGAGTTTGGCTACAGTGAATCAATAGAGCGTAAGGTTATTAAGAAAAAGCCGATTGTTAGGCGCATTAAACCTCGGCCTAAGCCAACTAATCGCAAAGGGTTTGTTGAGAAAGCATCGAATAAACGTGATGAAGCATTACTTAGACTTAACCCAAAAATGGAAAAGCTTGTTAGTACTATCGAGCTAGTTAACGCTGTTTATGAGCAGCAAAACGAAAGTTATAAAATGCTTGATGACGCTGCAATGGTCAAGTTAGTTGCGCTAATGGGCTTCGCCTATAGTGATGCATTAGCAGATAATTGTACTAATTTGGTTGAAGGCCTACATGAGCAAAACAAATCCATTGGCGGTTTATTGCAGCGAGTGAGTACCTTGATAACGGCCATCGCTAGGAAAGAACTTGTTGGCTAGTTAAAAGTCGAATTTATGCGGTAAACCCACTTGGTATAATTAAAACATGAACAAAACTATCCCCAATTGCCTTAAATGTGCATCTGAATACGTTTATCAAGACCAGTCATTATTCATTTGTCCTGAATGTGCTTTTGAGTGGAACCCATCAGAAGTTGCCGTAGAAGATATAATTGAGGTTAAAGATGCAAATGGCGCATTACTCTGTGAAGGTGATAAAGTTACCGTCATAAAAGACTTAAAAATTAAAGCTAGCTCACAAGTGATAAAAATTGGTACTAAGGCACTGATCAGACGTATTAAAGGTGCTAAAGATCATCAGCTTGATTGCAAAGTTGACGGTGTTGGTGAAATGATGGTTACCGCCAAATATGTAAAAAAGGCTTGAGTTAACTTTATTGCTTTTAAAAGATAGAAAATTGCTTATGATAATAAAATGTTTGCCTATAAGTGATTTTTTGTCATGTTATTTTCACCAATAGTACAGTTCGATAAATTCAAACAAAATTTCGCCATGACCAAGCTATTGCTGCTGGCTTGTAGCTTATTGACTCTCTCCTTTGCCTATGGCGCTGATTTACCTAAGACAATTTCTGAAGAAATAGCTCAAAAACCCAGTGTCGAGCTTTATATTGCAGATTCTGGCATTCCTTGGGGAATGGCGTGGACACCACAAGGTGACATGCTTATTACTATGCGGGGTGGAAGCTTAAAGTTAATTAAAAGCGGGCAAAATAATGCCGTAAATATTGCAGGCTTGCCAAAAATATCAACGGGTGATCAAGGAGGGCTGCTTGATATTACTTTACATCCTGATTATGCCAACAACGGCTGGTTATATTTTTCCTATGTGAAAGCCGATAGCAAGGACAATCGAAGTACCGCGATAATGCGAGCGAAATTAAATGGCACTAATTTAAGTGAGCAAAAAGATATTTATGTCTCCGATGCCTATAGCCGAAAAGGCTCTCATTTTGGTAGTCGGCTAGCTTTTGATAACCAAGGTTACCTGTATTTTTCGATAGGGGATCGAGGTCAACGAGACATTAACCCACAAAATATCACACGTGATGCCGGAAAAGTTTATCGAATCCATGATGATGGTCGTATCCCAGTTGATAACCCATTTGTTAATGACGATAGTGCTAAAGCTGCTATTTATTCATATGGGCATCGTAATCCGCAAGGTATGGCAATGCATCCGTCAACGGGAAAAATTTGGAGTCATGAACATGGCCCTCGTGGTGGTGATGAAGTTAACTTAATTGATAAAGGTAAAAATTATGGTTGGCCGATAATTAGCTATGGCATTAACTACTCGGGTAGTAAGTTTACTGAACTAACTAAAAAGCAAGGAGTGGAGCAACCACTTTGGTATTGGGACCCATCTATTGCGCCATCAGGAATGACTTTTGTGACCAGTAACAAGTATCCGAGTTGGCAAGGAAATATATTGGTTGGCTCACTTAAGTTTGGTCAAGTTGTCATGTTAACTTTAAGCGGTGAGCAGGTTATTAAAGAAGAAGTTGTTCAAGATAAACTGACCCGTGTTCGCAACGTTAAGCAAGGCCCTGATGGTTTTATTTATGTTGCGATGGATGGAAAGGGGATTTATCGATTAATCCCCAACTAAATTTTTTAGTTTATATGGTGTAGTCAGTATTTAATTTTATAGATTAAAAAATAGAGTTTTATATAAACTGACAAATCATACATCTTTTTCAATTAATAAAAGGGCTGCTATTCCGACAAAGCAGACATAGAAATCTTTATTGTTTGAAGGTAGGAACTGTTTTTCGGTTTGTTATTTGACCGACAGCAAAGCCACCATAGCAGTCATTGGATTTTTTAAAAAATTCAAATGAAGTAGAGCATCACTTCTAAGGTGGTTTCACCCACTAAAGTGCCACAGGAACGTTATTTAGTATTATCCAAGTGCGCTAGTTTTAATTCAATAATGGGAAGTTCAGCGCCAATACCAAGAATTTGATAATTAAGAGTCATATAAAAAACCTAATATATAAGCCAATCTACAATTGAGAATTACAGCATTAATTTAAAAGAAAATTAGAACCCAATAAACAAACTGATTTTCATTTAACAATAGTGCAAAGCGGAATCTTGTTACAGTAAATCCTAATGAGCAACTTTACAGCTTTCCTAGCCTATAGATAGGGCAAACTGACTATTAGTCATGTTCGGTTAGAAAAATAAATAGAGATTGTTAGTATGAGAGTAAAGTTGTTCTTGATTACTCGGGTGACACTCAGAGAGATGAATGCCTAGTGTAATTTCACTTGTCGTATGACAGCATATTCCGTACAGTTCAATAAATAATCTACATAATCATTAATATCTGTTACAATACGACGCAAGATATTCATCAATCGTTAACTTTTTTAATTGATACTCACTTGACATTCGCTCAGCGTAGTTGATTAGTCGTTTACTGATGAAATAAAATATTAATCTTACATTGCTGAGTTTCCACATATTTAAGTTTCCACATATTTAAGTTTCCACATATTTAAGTTTCCACAT
>OLHD01000024.1_pt1 | contig 51661 bp, 52 predicted proteins | sample 1609541 | NCBI WGS metagenome assembly OLHD01 (sample SAMN05416870, study PRJEB24817) | seawater metagenome | isolation source: Sea water | place: Canada:Atlantic | collected 2013-11
CTACATTTAAAGTTTAACCATGCCGGATTTTTTTATTTTTAAACTGAAAACCACACATGTGGTTATTTGTTCAGCAATATATCTTGCGTTTATTTACAGCCTGTATACAATACCAGTAATACTGTTTAAAAACACAGGCTTGCTAGTTGAGTCGCTTAAGGAATTACTATGCGCCCTTTAACACCTAGACAACAGCAGATTTTTGATCTGATCAGAGAAAAAATTTCAGAAACGGGTATGCCACCTACACGTGCAGAAATAGCAAACTTTTTTGGTTTTAAGTCGGCTAATGCGGCAGAAGAACATTTAAAAGCATTGGCTAAAAAAGGTTATATTGAAATGCTGCCGGGTACCTCGCGTGGTATTCGTTTAGCGGAAGAATTCATTGAAGAAGATGGCTTACCGTTAATTGGTCGTGTTGCAGCTGGTGAACCGATTTTGGCGCAGGAACATGTAGAAGAACATTACAAAATTGATGGCAGTTTATTCCGTCCAGCCGCAGATTATTTGCTGCGTGTTAACGGCGAGAGTATGAAAGATATTGGTATTATGGATGGTGATTTATTGGCTGTTCATCAAACCACTGATGTTAAAAATGGCCAAGTAATTGTTGCGCGTGTTGAAGACGATGTAACTGTTAAGCGTTTTAAACGCGAAGGTAATGTAGTGTATTTACATGCTGAAAATGAAGATTTTGACCCGATTAAAGTTGATTTAACTAGCCAAAATTTTAATGTTGAAGGCATCGCAGTTGGTGTAATTCGCGCTGCTGATTGGATGTAAAATCCCTTAAAGTTACCTCCTTTGTAACTTTGCTTTATGTATGTTTTTTGTGCAGGTTTTTAGTGGTTTACACTGTTTTTAATCTGCACTTTCCTATCTTTAAATATGTTTCCATTCACTAAGCTCTATTTTTATAGAACAATTCTCATTCACCAGATCTATTCATCTAATTAGATTGTTTTTTGTGCAATATGTAATGTGGTAATTTATTAATTTTTCTGCATGATGATCACACCTTGAACAAAATTTAAACATATCGTTCATCCCTTTAAAATTGCATGTATTGCCTTGTTTAGGGTTATTACTCTATTGTATTTATTAGCTTTTATTTATAGTGCTTTTGAAATTTTGATTTGACCCAGATCAAGTTTTAAGTAATTCTAGTCTAGAAAACGTACAAACATAACAATAGGGCGCAATTGACAGTTGTCTAAAAAAGCGTCACTTAAATAATAATAAATGTATGAGTAAAGCAGCTGATTTATCACGTTGGTTTAATGATTCATTAGTATGTTTTACCTTAAAGGGTGAAGGAGATGTCGAGTGAAAAGACGTAACCTAGGTTTGCTGTTGCTAGGGGGCTTGTTGTCTAGTTCGGTTTGGGCAGATATGCCGCTGAACTTGACCAAAGGTGTTACGGAGGTCAGTAGAGACGTATATGATTTACATATGCTTGTGCTCTATATCTGTACTGCTATTGGTGTTGTGGTATTTGGTGCCATGTTTTGGTCTATGGTGTTTCACCGTAAATCAAAAGGTTTTAAACCGTCAACCTTCCATGAAAGCACAAAAGTAGAAATTCTATGGACTGCGATTCCAGTAGTCATTCTTATCGGCATGGCTGTTCCTGCCACTTATACGCTCATTGATATGGAAAATAATGATGATGCGGATTTGACGGTGCAAGTAACAGGTTCGCAATGGAAGTGGCATTATAAGTACTTCGATGAAGATGTTGAATTCTATTCTGTACTCTCTACACCCAGAGAGCAATATGAAAACCAAGACGGTACGTCAGCAGAGAAAGGTGAAAACTACCTGCTAGAAGTTGATCGTCCTTTGGTTATTCCTACCAATAAAAAAGTACGTTTTGTTATTACCTCAGATGATGTTATTCACGCTTGGTGGGTACCGGCATTTGCCGTAAAACAAGATGCTAACCCTGGCTTTATAAACGAAGCTTGGACCAAGGTTGATAAACCTGGCACCTATCGTGGCCAATGTGCCGAGCTATGTGGTAAAGACCACGGCTTTATGCCAATTGTTGTTGAAGTAAAGTCTGAAGCAGATTATGCGATTTGGCTTGATGAGCAAAAGCAAATGAAAGCGAACGCAGCAGCAGCTGAAGCCGCTTCATTAAATGCTTCGGTTTCTATGGACGAACTGATGCAACTAGGTGAAACAACTTACACCGCTTATTGTGCTGCTTGTCATCAGGTTAGTGGTCAAGGTTTACCACCAGCATTTCCTGCGCTTAAAGGCAGTGCAGTTGCAACAACTGGCTCTGCTAGTGAACATATTAATATTGTTTATAATGGTAAAGCAGGCACAGGCATGCAAGGTTACGGTAAGCAATTAAGCTTGAAAGAAATTGCTGCAGTAGTGACTTATGAGCGTAATGCTTGGGGTAACAATACTGGTGATGCAGTGCAAGCTGCAGATGTTCAAGCTGCTGTTGGCGGTGCAATCGAAAGTATGACTGATACCGTTAAACAAGCTGCCGCTGAAGTAAAAGAAGAAGTTACCCGGGCAATTACGCAAGAAGTGGCAAAAGTGATACCGGAAGAAGATTTATCTAAGGTTTATAGCCAAGATGAATTGATGACTATGGGTGAAAAAGTTTACATGAGCGCATGTGTTGCTTGTCACCAAGCTAGCGGCGAAGGTATGGCGCCAGTTTTCCCTGCACTTAAAGACAGCCCTATCGCGAAAGGCGATATAGGCGTGCATATAGATATGGTGCTTAACGGTAGCAAGAAAAATCCAGCGATGGCGGCATTTGGCGGCCAATTAACTAAAACGCAAATTGCTGCGGTTGTGACATACGAGCGTAATGCTTGGGGTAACAACACCGGTGATTTAGTCCAGCCAGCAGATGTTGCTGCTAGTGCGAAGTAGGGAGGCGTTATAATGACTACAGATGTAATTAATGATCAATCCGAACATGATTCACATGACGGTGAGCATCATGATCATAAAATGACCGGCCTTAAGCGTTGGTTATATACTACAAACCACAAAGATATCGGTTCCATGTACCTATGGTTCTCGTTCATTATGTTTTTAACTGGTGGTGTAATGGCACTGGTTATTCGAGCTGAGTTATTTCAGCCGGGACTTCAGATAATTGAGCCAGACTTTTTTAACCAAATGACCACAGTACACGGTTTGATTATGGTTTTTGGCGCAATAATGCCAGCGTTTACTGGTTTGGCTAACTGGATGCTACCTATGATGGTAGGCGCGCCAGATATGGCTCTGCCACGTTTGAATAACTGGAGCTTTTGGATTCTACCATTTGCTTTCGCTATTTTATTATCGTCTTTCTTTATGGAAAGCGGTGCACCAAACTTTGGTTGGACGTTTTACGCGCCATTATCAACAACCTACAGTAACGGTAGTACAGCGTTTTTTGTTTTTGCTGTTCATATCATGGGTATCTCATCAATTATGGGCGCTATAAATATTGTAGTAACCATTATGAATATGCGTGCTCCAGGTATGACTTACATGAAAATGCCATTGTTTGTTTGGACATTCTTCATTACGGCTTACTTACTTATAGCGGTTATGCCGGTGCTCGCGGGTACCGTTACTATGGTGTTAACCGATACCTACTTTGGTACTAGCTTCTTTGATGCCGCTGGTGGTGGTGATCCTGTTATGTTCCAGCATATTTTTTGGTTCTTTGGTCATCCTGAAGTTTACATCATGATTTTGCCTGCTTTTGGTATTGTTTCTACTACCATTCCAGCATTCTCACGTAAAAAACTCTTTGGCTATAGTTCAATGGTTTACGCGACAGCATCAATTGCTTTCTTGTCGTTCATTGTTTGGGCCCACCATATGTTTACTACGGGTATGCCATTGTTTGGTGAACTGTTCTTTATGTATTGCACCATGTTAATCGCAGTACCTACGGGCGTGAAAGTATTTAACTGGGCAGCAACCATGTGGCGTGGCTCGATTAGTTTCGAAACACCAATGTTGTTCTCTATTGCCTTCGTTATTTTGTTCACTATTGGTGGTTTCTCTGGCTTGATGCTAGCAATGACACCGGTTGATTTTCAATATCACGATACTTACTTTGTTGTTGCTCACTTTCATTATGTATTGGTTACTGGTGCGTTATTTTCCATTTTTGCCGGTGCTTATTATTGGCTACCAAAATGGACTGGCTACATGTACAACGATACGTTAAGTAAGTGGCATTTTTGGTGTTCATTAATTTCAGTGAACTTACTGTTCTTCCCAATGCACTTCTTAGGATTAGCGGGTATGCCGCGTCGTATTCCTGATTATGCCTTGCAGTTTGCTGACTTTAATAAGTGGGTCAGTATTGGTGGTTTTGCCTTTGGAATCTCACAATTAATCTTCTTAGTACTAGTGATTAAGTGTATTAAAGGTGGTGAAAAAGCCCCAGCAAAACCTTGGGACGGAGCGGAAGGTTTAGAGTGGACAGTGCCAAGCCCTGCGCCATACCACACCTTTGAAACACCACCAAAAATTGATTAGTTGGATACAAAATGAATAACGGTGAATCGCAAGATAAAACGTCAAAGCAAACGCAAGTGGAAGCTAAAGACGCATCAGTGAAAAAAACAGTTAAAAAGCTGATGTTGATTGTGTTTGGTATGTTTGGATTTGGTTTTGCGATGGTGCCGTTATATGACGTTTTTTGTGATATCACCGGGTTAAACGGTAAACCGTCTAATGTTGCTGCAACTTATAACGCCGCAACAATAGACACCGAACGTACCATTACCGTGCAATTTCTGACTCGAACGGCTAAGGGCATTCCTTGGAAGTTTGAGCCAATGATGAACGAAATAAAAGTACATCCAGGTGAAAGAAAAACAGTTAAATTTTATGCCAAAAATGAGTCTGTAAGTGACATTGTCGGCCAAGCAGTACCGTCAGTTTCACCGGGTAGGGCCGCGGTTTATTTTCAAAAGATTGAATGCTTTTGTTTTAATAGTCAGCCGTTAAAAGCCAGTGAAGATGTTGAAATGGGGTTACAGTTTTATGTTGATTTAGACTTACCCGACGACGTTTCTACCATCACCCTATCTTACACTTTGTACGATATTACAAACTCGGTTGATTCTTAAGTGCAGCGCACTTAAATAAGGGGAACAACAATGACAACAAAAGAATACGAAAGTTATTACGTACCAGCGCAAAGCAAATGGCCAATAGTTGGTGCTATTGCCTTGTTTTTAATTGCGGTAGGTGCGGGCAATTATGTTGCAAATTTAAATAATCCTGAAAGTGTTGGTGGTGGCTGGGTATTACTTGCTGGTATCGCGTTGATTATTTATATGATGTTTGGTTGGTTTAACAATGTTATTACTGAATCAATGTCAGGAAAATATAGCCACCAAATGGACAATTCATTCCGCCAAGGTATGAGTTGGTTTATTTTTTCAGAAGTGATGTTTTTTGCCGCTTTTTTCGGTGCCTTACTTTATGCCAGAGTTTATTCTGTACCTTGGCTCGATGGTGCAGGTAACAATGCCGCAACAGCTGCTATTTTATGGCCTGAATTTACCGCAACTTGGCCACTAATAAAAACCCCTGACGGCACTGAAACTACCGCGATGGGTTGGTACGGTTTACCATTAATTAACACTATTTTATTATTAACCTCTTCAGTTACCGCACATTTTGCTCATGTGGCATTAGAGCAAGAAAAGCGCGGCTTATTGAAGTTTTGGTTAGGACTAACAGTTGTTTTAGGTATCGTATTTTTGTTTTGCCAAGGCTTAGAATACGCTCACGGTTATGCGGATGAAATGAAGTTATACCTCGACAGTGGCATTTACGGTAACACCTTTTATATGCTGACGGGTTTCCATGGTATGCATGTTACTTTAGGTACCATTATGCTATTGGTGATGTTCTTTAGGGTATTAAAAGGGCACTTCACACCAAAAAACCACTTTGCCTTTCAAGCGGCAAGTTGGTATTGGCATTTCGTTGATGTTGTTTGGGTAATATTGTTTGTGTTTGTTTATATTGTCTAACGAGCTTTACTTTGGAAGTGCGCAATTAGTACTATTTTTTTGCTGCACTTCCTTAGTCACTTCTACAAGATTAACTCTCTAAATAGTAGTTTAAAACGGACGCGGATTAGGTGTGATCACCCCCGTGAGAATACCAATTAATAATATTATTACGATGGCGACAGAAGTAATGACACGTCGACCAATAAATTTAGACATAGGTGGCTTATTTGGATCATTTTTATTCATAATAAATAATGCCCTAAACAGGTTATAAACCATAAAGGCTAATAAGCCGACAACAATAATTTTAATTAACACAGCATTCTCTCTTTTATATTTTTTTTGTTTAGTTAGTGAGCTCTCAGTTAGTCAACATGCGGTAGTCTATGAATTCGGAATCACTTCAGCATAAGTTAAAACAACTAAATTGGCCGATGGTTATATTTACCATGCTAGTATTTTCGTTATTAATCAAGCTTGGATTTTGGCAAATTGACCGAGCACTTGAAAAAGAACAACGTCAGCAGCGCATCAGTGAATTAAGTCAACAACAGGCACTTTCGTTAACACAAATATTAGCGTTGGATGGCTTACAAGACGGTATTAATGATTTACCTATTCAACTTGATGGTGAATTTGATGGCGATAAAGTTTTTCTGCTTGATAACCAGCCTGACAAGGGGCGTTTCGGTTATCGTGTTTATCAAATTATTGAAAGTTATGGTAATGCCATATTGATTAATTTGGGCTGGGTGCAAGGTTCTATTGACCGTAATGTATTGCCAGAAATAACGGCAATTACAGGACAGCATGCTATTACTGGGCATGTGCGAGAAATTGAAATAGGTATTCAATTACAAGCACAAAATTTTGTTAATCCATCGTGGCCATTACGAGTTCAGCAAATTGAATTAGACAAATTTTCACAATTAATTGGCAAGAAACTATTGCCCTTTGTTGTTTACTTAGATAAAAATGAGAGTATTGGTTACAAAAAGAACTGGCAGCCCATTGTAATGCCACCGGAAAAACATCGGGGATATGCCTTTCAATGGTTTAGTTTAGCCATTGCATGGATAAGCTTAATGACTTGGGCAGCAATAAAAATGAGTAAGAATAACAAAGATAGTAATAACAAATAAGAAAAATACCGATACCGACATCGACACCTAATAACAAGAATAAAAGGCTGAGTTGTATGAGTTCTTCAGAATTAAAAAAATCGCGCCGCAGTATGCTAATTCTCTTAGCGGTGTTTATCATTCCGATTGTGTTGGCCAAGTTGGCCTTGAATCAACAATGGTTCAATTACGGTGTTACTAACCAAGGGCAATTAATAGCAAACGAATTAACCTTAGCTAAGTTAGGTTTAAATGTTGATGATTTTGATCACCAGTGGTTGATGTTGTACACCTTGCCGGAAAGTTGCGATGAGCAGTGCGAAAAAACCTTAATTAGCGTTAATAATACCTATATTGCTTTAGGTAAAGAAATGCCACGTGTTAAGCCTGTGGCGTTAACACAGCAAACTTTAACAGCTGAACAGTCAGATAAAATTCAAATTAAAAAATGGCATGTTCAATCCATGCCTGCACTAGCGAAAACTACTATTTCGCAATCACAAGTATTCATTGTTGATCCTTTAGGTAACGTCATTCTTAGCCATATGCCACCTGCAGATGCAGAACAATTGCCAGGGTTTGGTAAAGCTATTTTGGCTGACTTCAAAAAGTTACTGAAATATTCAAGGATTGGCTAAATGAGAACGCAAAGTTTTTCCGATATTAGAAAACTGGTTTTTGTCAGTATTTTACTGGCAATTTTGGTGGTCAGTTTAGGTGCTTATACGCGTTTAACGCATGCCGGTTTAGGTTGCCCTGATTGGCCCGGTTGTTACGGTTTGCTTGATGTTCCCGAAACCAGTGAACAAATTAGTCTTGCTGAACAAGCATTTCCAGAGCGCCCCGTTGAGCCTGAAAAAGCATGGAACGAAATGATCCATCGTTATTTCGCTGGCTCGTTAGGCTTATTGATTTTAATCATTGCTCTTATGTCATTAAAAAGGCGCTCGCAAGGTGGGCCAGTTGGCTTGCCGATACTGATTTTACTTGTGGTGATATTTCAAGCGGCATTGGGCATGTGGACCGTGACCATGAAGTTAATGCCTGTAGTTGTGATGGGGCATTTATTAGGTGGCTTTACCACGCTGTGTTTATTGCTTTTATTGTATTTACGCTTGAGTGATTACCGCGTACCTGGCGGTGACTTTGCGTTAAAAAAATATACTAAGTTTGCCTTTGTAGGCATCATTATTTTGGCAGGACAAATTGGCTTAGGAGGTTGGACATCGTCGAACTATGCCGCGCTAACTTGTACAGAACTACCTATTTGCCAAGCGGGTTGGATAGATCAACTGACCTTTGAACATTCTTTTGATTTAGTACCACCAGAGAAAGATAGTTATGAGTTTGGTCATTTAGACCATGCTTCTCGGGTCACAATTCATGTTATGCATCGGTTAGGCGCAATTGTCACGACGGTATATTTATTTTGGTTGGTATTCAGCATTTATCGTCGAGCGCAATCTCCATTTTTTAAAAATGCTGCGATGAGCTTAGGCTTTATTCTCAGTGTACAAGTTGGCTTGGGTATTAGTAATGTTTGGTTTTCATTACCACTCAGTGTCGCCGTTAGTCACAACGTAGTGGCAGCCATGTTAATGATGTCATTGATTACCATGACATATAGTTTAAAACGTAAAGTATAGGGGCAGATTATGAGTGAAAGTAGCACAATAGCAGCGAGCCATAGCGCACCTAGTACGCCAATTTGGCGTGATTATTATGAAATTACTAAACCGCGTGTAGTGGCATTGTTAGTACTAACAGCACTAGTTGGCATGTGTTTATCGAGTCCAGGGGTAATTCCGTGGCAAGTATTAGTACCGTCGATGATCGGCATTGGCTTTTTGTCTTCTGCAGCAGCGGCGATTAATCATATTGTTGATGAACGTATCGATAGTGTCATGGGCAGAACCCATAACCGCCCATTGCCAAATGGCAGATTGACAGCGCGTAATGCTTCGATGTTTGCTATGACCTTAGCAGTGACCGGCTTTGCGATTTTATATAGCTTTGTTAACCCGTTAACGGCATGGCTAACGTTTTCTGGCTTAGTCGGTTATAGCTTTGTTTATACCATGTATTTAAAGCGCGCAACGCCGCAAAACATTACCATTGGCGGTTTAGCGGGGGCGATTCCACCGTTACTTGGTTGGACAGCAATGACCAATGAAGTACATCCAAATGCGTTATTACTTGTGCTGTTAATTTTCACTTGGACACCACCACATTTTTGGGCGTTAGCGATTCATCGTAAAGATGATTATGCAAAAGTAAATATTCCCATGCTGCCGGTAACGCATGGTGTTAACTTTACTAAAACACAGATTTTACTTTATACCGTTTTGTTATTCGTTGTTGGTTTGTTGCCTTATTTAGTGGGCATGAGTAACTGGTTATATTTAATTGGTGCAGTAGTATTAAACTTAATATTTTTTGCTTATGCGTGGAAATTAAAGTTTAACGCAGATGAGAATACCGCAATGGACACCTTTAAGTTTTCAATTGTCCATTTAATGGCGCTATTTATCATTCTATTGCTTGATCACTACTTATTACCGGTTGTTGGCTAATGAATAAAGTTATTACGCTTATTGTCGCGTTGGGAGCATTAATTGCTGGTGTTGTTTTATTTGGTCAATTAAGTAAAAAAGCACCAGCAGAATTTGCTTTGCATTATCAACAGGCAAGGGAAATAAAGTCATTTCAGTTAACCGATCAGCTTGGTGAAAGCTTTACGAATGAGTCGTTGAAAGGGCAATGGAGTTGGGTATTCTTTGGCTATACTTCCTGTCCTGATGTTTGTCCTACAACTTTGCAGGAAATGAACTTCATTTATGACGAACTAATAGCCGTTGCCAATAACAATCAGGTGCTATTAGTTTCGGTTGATCCACAGCGTGATACGCAAGAAAAACTCGCCAGTTATATTGGTTATTTTAATCCTGAGTTTAAAGCTTTACGTGGCGACCACGGTGCCTTGTTTCCGTTTGCTCGTAATTTAGGTTTGATGTATGCGATTACAGAGCCTGAAGAAGCGATGAAGGATGACCATGGACAAAGCGTAGAAAACTATTTGGTTGATCACAGTGCTTCACTGGTTTTGATTAATCCGGCTGGCAACGTTGAAGCTATTTTTAAACCTGAACAGGCACTTGGCCAAGTACCTGTGATTGAAGGTGATAAACTGGTTAGTGATTTTGCTAAAATAGTCGCTTTATACTGAGTTAGTTAACGGATTAAAGTGGATACCATTGACCGTTTTCTTTTAGGATAAACCAAGGTTTAGAAAACCAATAATAGCGACCAGGTTCACTAAGACTTGGCGCAGTACAATTACAGCGTACACGGCCACTTGGTAACGGTGCGCTGTAATTGATAGTAAACATTTCATCACCTTGCCATTCAATTTTTTGCAGACCTAAACCAGAAATATAACAATGTAATTGTGCTGGGTTAAAATCGTCAACTTCAACATTGAAAGTGACCGAGGTTGATTGCCCTTTGTTAAACAAGGTTCCTTGGTTTTCTTCCGCCAAAGTGATGTTGAACGGCAATGAGTTTAACTTGTCACGCAAGCTTGAAATTTGGTCGTAAGGTTGTGACGCTGGGAATCTTGGAATACTAGTGGTATTAGTGTCTAAACCAACAGCGCCTGATTGCTGACTAAAAGCGATAAAGTTATTTGCTTGTACCCATTGTTGAATTTCTGGTGTGTATTCGCCGTATGGGTAGGCGAAATAACGCCAGCTTTGTCCTGTTTTCTCTTCAATTAATTTTTCTGCCGCTAACAATGATGCTGTATTTTGTTCCAACCATGCTTGTTGAGTTATTCCTGCTGGAATTCGTGCTAAAGAATCATGTTCCATACCATGGTTGGCAATAATTACGCCGTCATCTGCTATGGTTTTTAGCTGTTGCCATGATAAGTAGCTGGCAGAATTTCGCTCTACAATGCTAGGGTTTACAAAAATACTAAACGGAAAGTCATACTTATCTAAAATAGGTTTACCATTGGTCAAAATGTCTAAATAGGCATCGTCAAACGTGATAACCACTGACTTATTGGGTAAGGTTTTTTGCTGTTTAAGCGAATTTGTTAATGTTGATAAAGGGATCACTTTAAAGTCGTGATCTTTAAGGTACTGCATGTGCAGTGAAAATTGCTCCGGAGAAATACTGGTACTAGTAGGAGTTTTGTCGCTAACATGGTGATATTGGAGAATGACAGTGGCAAAACTTGTCATGTGAAGACAATAGCACAGCGCTGCCAACAGACGGTATTTCATGGTAATCTTCCTAAGATATTAAGAGGGCTTCAAGCTCTCGCCTAAAATAGCTTTTTTTCTACTATTTATATAGCCCATTTGCCAACAAAGGTCGGCTTTTTTTGAAATTCAATGATATAGAACGTCATAAGCAACTATTTATTCTTGCTTTGCCGATGATTTTGTCAAATATTACTGCTCCACTTCTTGGTTTAGTCGACACGGCAGTCATTGGACACCTTGATTATGCTTACTATTTAGGAGGTAGTACTGTTGGTGCGATGATCATCACTGCGATCACCTGGCTGTGTGGTTTTTTACGCATGTCGACTACCGGATTATCCGCACAAGCTTTTGGCAAAAATGATAGCCAGTTAAATTGTTTAATATTACTGCGCGGTATTATCGTCGCGTTTACTATTGGGCTTTTTGTTATTCTTTTTCAAACTTTCTACTTAGACCTCGCGTTATCTTTAGCGGGCGGCTCAGAGCAAGTACAGTTTTATGCCCGTGAATACAGTGCTATTCGGGTTTGGGGTTTACCTGCCGCATTAGCAAACTTAGTTATTCTTGGCTGGCTACTGGGTAATCATAAAGCTAAGGTTGTACTTTGGCTGGTTATTGCAACTAACCTGATTAACTTACTACTTGATTTGATTTTCGTTATCGGCTTTTCATGGCAAGTAAAGGGCGTTGCCTTAGCAACATTGATTGCTGAGTACAGCGGTTTATTACTTGGTTTAGCACTGGTTTATCATCATTTTAAAGATAAGTTTATTGCTGTTTTTACAAATTATAAGCAAGTGCTAGATGCCGTAGTAGAACGTACTGCTTTACTTAGCTACTTCAAGCTTAATCGTGATATTTTGATCAGAACATTATGCTTAGAAGTCTGTTTTATTTTTATGACTTTTCAAGGCGCTCGACTCGGTGACGATGTAGTTGCAGCCAACGCGATTCTAATGAATTTTCTGTTATTAATTTCTTTTGGTTTAGACGGTATAGCCAATGCGGCAGAAGTGATGGTAGGAAAAGCGAAGGGTGAGAACAATCAAAAGAGCATGTTTGTGAATGTTAATATTGCGCTATTTTGGACGGGAATTTTTGCTATAGCTTATAGCTTAGTCTTCTATTTTGCTGGCCGTTATTTTATAGCCAGTATTTCCAGTATTCCGGAGGTGGTTGACTATGCGCTGCAGCATATCGGTTGGATTATCGCACTGCCACTAATAGCTTGTTGGTGTTATCTATACGACGGTGTTTATGTAGGTTTAATGCAGGCAAGTATTATGAGAAATAGTATGTTGATTGCTACATTCGGTTGTTTCTTCCCTGTGTGGTGGTTATTAAGGGATTATGGTAATCATGGTTTGTGGGCAGCGTTTTCGGTGTTTATGCTTGCACGTGGTGTAACTTTAGCATGGCATTATCAGCGAAACAGGTTGAGCTTTTAACGTTTGGTGCGATTGACGATATGGTATAAACGATTGGCGAATAAGCCAATATAACCGTAGATAGCGATAAGGCAGCCAAGCGCTAAAACAGCGATGCCAATAATTTGCCAAATGTGGCTTTGGTATAGGCCTAAAAATATTAAGCCGGCGCCGAAAACAAAAAGACCAAGTCCACATAAAAAGCGCTGCATGCTGCGCTGTGGATCTTGGCCTAGTTTTTCTAATAATGACATGGTGCTAGTTAACTTACGCTATACAAGCTTAGTAATATGAATGTTCACCGCGTTCGTGTTCTGTCATATCACGTACACCTTTAATTTCACCAGCCATCATTTCAAGTAATTGCTTTTCAATGCCGTCTTTAACCGTTACATCGATTTGCGCACAACCGTTACAGCCGCCGCCAAATTGTAGCACTGCATAACCGTCTTCAGTGATTTCCATTAGCGTACATTCGCCGCCATGGCCTGCAAGTTGTGGATTAACTTCGGCTTTTAAGAAGTAGTCAACACGTTCAAATAATGGCGCGTCGTCAGCAACTTTACGTAACTTAGCATTTGGCGCTTTCAAGGTTAATTGAGAACCCATTTGATCTGTCGTAAAGTCAATTTCTGCTTCTTCTAAAAATAACTTACTGTCGGCATCGATATAAGCTGAAAACTTTTCAAACTTTAATTCAATATCATCAGGTTCTACAGCGTCAGCAGGGCAGTATGATACGCCACACTCAGCGCTCGCTGTTCCTGGATTTACAACAAACACACGAATACTCGTGCCTTCAGCTTGTTGAGACAGTAGTTTTACAAAATGCTCTTGTGCAGTTTCTGAAATATTAATCATCATACTATTTTACTCTTTACCACTGGGATTGAACGTTCAATACCCGACTATATCACTCAAGTATAGGCATTTTACTCTGCTCTGTCATTTGGTGCTAGTACTTGTTGGTATAATTTATGTACCAAGCCGAATAAATCTAAAAAAGGTCAAATTATTGCGAAATTTGGCGTCGATTTAATGCCATAGCTGGTTCATTAAGTAATATTTTGCTATTTTATCCAACAATTAAATAAGGAAATCTTATATGTTGTTATTGTTGTCTCGAACCTTGGTATTAATGCTATTTATTGCATTATTGACCGTGAATTTTACTGCGCATAGTGCCGATGTAAGTACCTACTTACCAAATGGTGCTAAATATAGTGAAAACGTGCCAACGCCAGAATCCTCTTTGGGCTTTGGTATTGGTGAACGTCATCCGCGTCATGGCCAAGTTTTGCATTACTTGCAACAAGTAGCGACAGTATCATCTCGAGTTAACATAGAAGAAATGGGCCGTACGACTCAGTTTCGTTCTCAAGTATTATTGACCATTTCTAGCCCAGAAAACTTAGCTAATATTGACCAAATTCTAGCTCGTCGTGCTGATATTGAAGCGTCAGCTAAAGATCCTGTTGTTGTCTGGCTAGGTTACAGTGTTCACGGCGATGAAATAAGTGGTACTAATGCCGCTATGGTGGTGGCGTATCATTTAGCTGCTTCTGAAGATAAAGCTGTTAAAGATATGCTTAACGACACCATTATTGTCATCGAGCCGAGTCTTAACCCTGATGGTATGGACCGATTTGTCAATTGGGTAACTACGCATCGAGGTATTACCGAAAACCCTGATCCGAATCATATTGAACATCACCAAAACTGGCGTACTGGTCGTACTAACCATTTTGGCTTTGACTTAAATCGTGATTGGTTATTGTTGTCACAAAAAGAAAGTCAAAATCGCATCCCTTATTTCCATCAATACCGACCTAATGTTTTAGGTGATTTTCATGAAATGGGGGCAAATGGTAGCTACTTCTTCCAGCCAGGTATTCCAACTCGCACACATCCATTAACACCGGCTAAGAACACAGAATTAACACAATTATTAGCGACTTATCATGCCAAGGCACTTGATGGTAAAGATCGTTTATATTACAGCGAAGAAAGCTTTGATGACTTTTATTACGGCAAAGGCTCGACCTATCCAGATATCAATGGTGGCATTGGCGTGTTGTTTGAGCAGGCAAGTAGCCGCGGCTTCCAACAAGACAGTGTCAATGGCTTACTGACCTTTGAATATGGCGTGCAAAACCATGTATTAACATCGCTTTCAACTATTGAAGGTGCATGGAAAAACCAAGCGAAGTTTAAAAGCTACCGCAAAGACTTTTACCAACTAGCTCAACAACAAGCGAGTGATGAAAACTTTAATGGTTATATTTTTACCGAAGCGAACGACAATTATCGTTTAAAGGCTTTTTTAAATAAGTTACAACAACACCAAATTAAGGTTTATCCGTTAACTCAAGATTACAAAATTCATGATAAAACCTATATTGCTGAGCAAAGTTTTTATATTCCATTAGCTCAACCACAATATCGTGTCATTAAAGCCTTGTTCAATCAGCAGAAGAACTTCCAAGACAACACCTTTTATGATGTTTCTGGCTGGACACTGCCGCTAGCAATGAATATTAAATTTGCCCAAGTCGGCCGTACTTGGGGTTTAAAAACTCAAGATTCACCTTGGCAACCAAGCAGCAAAAAAAAACTTGAAACTGTTAGTTCAGCCGATGCATATGCCTACGCTTTCGAATGGCATGACTTTTTAGCACCTAAGTTATTAAATAAACTTACAAGTGCGGGCATTAACACTAAGGTGGCGACGAAAGTATTTTCAGCAACCGTTAATGGCGTAACGAAAGCATTCGACAAAGGCACTATTATTATTCCTGCTGGAAACCAAAACGTTGACAACTGGCGCAATATTTCTAGTGACTTTGCGGCGAATAACCAAATACCTCTTATTGCTTTAGATACTGGTTTAACGGTTAAAGGGATCGATCTTGGTAGTAGCTCTTTCCGTCCAATTTCAACACCTAAAGTATTAATGGTTGGTGGCAAAGGTACGTCTCAGTATGAAGCGGGTGAAATGCTTTACTACCTTGATAACTTATTAGAAATTCCCGTGACAGTTGTTGAAATGCAACGATTGGCTGCTGTGAATTTTGCTGACTATAGCCATATCATCATGGTTGATGGAAAATACGGTAAGTTAAATGGTACGGTATTAAATAAACTTAAATCATGGTTAGCTAGCGGTGGCGTGGTGTTTGGTCAAAAGCGTGCTGCACGTTGGTTGTCAGATAAAGAATTGCTGAAAATAGACTTTGTTAGTAAAGATCATATCGACCAATTGTTTGATACTGAAAAGCTCAGCTATGGTGACAAAGAGTCATTAGCAGGGAGAAAACGTATTGCTGGTGCTATTTATCAAGCTGAACTTGATACCAGTCATCCACTTGCCTATGGTTACCAAAACAGCGAGTTACCAGTATTTCGTAACAGTACGGTGATTATGGAACAAACTACAACACCATTTATCAGTGTTGCCAAATATAGTCATGCACCTTTGATGAGCGGTTACACCGATCAAAATCTGGTTAACCGAGTTGCAAATAATCCAACCCTTGTTGCTCATAATATTGGAAAAGGGCGAGTGATTGCCAGTACTGATGACTTGGCTTTTCGCGGCTACTTTTTAGGTAGCATGAAAATCATTGCCAATAGCTTGTTCTTTTCAAAAGCTTTTAGCGCTCGCCCTGCAGAATAGAACTAAGGCGAGTTAGCTAGGTAACGCTAAACAAATACTGAGGAGTGTAATGGTTTGCACTCCTCTTTTTTTCAGCAGTTTGCAAATTTCATTAGCAGTTGTGCCTGTTGTTACTACGTCATCGATTAAAATTACATGTTCAGCAATTTCACCTAAATATGCTGAATTAATGCGAAATGCATTGGATAAATTCTTTCGCCGTTCAACACCTGATTTTCCTACTTGGCTCTGCGTAACCTTCTCTCGTATCAGTAACTCTGGCTGGTAGTTGTAATTAAGTTGCTTTGCGAAGCGCTTAGCAATTAAATGTGCTTGATTAAATCCACGTTCTTGCCACTTACTAATATGTAGCGGTACGCTAAGCACTAAAACCTGTTCTGCTACCTTTGGTTCTGCGATTGTAGATAAATATTGTTGCCAACGTTGAGTTAACAAGTAAGCCAATAACCCAGCTAGTTCTGTTTTTCTTTGATATTTCAGCTGATTAATCCAAGTAGAAAAAGGCCACTGGTAAGGCGCTAAACTGAATAAGTGATCAAAGGTTGTTTTAGGCAAGGCTTGCTTAATTGCTGGCCATGATAATAAATCAAACCCAACTAAGTTTTCTTTAAAGTAAGGTAAATCAGCTTGGCAATATTGGCAAAGTAGCTGATGTTGTTGGCAAGCATTACCGCACAAAGTGCAGCAACTTATCAAGAGCCTTATTTTTTTAATCAACAATGGTAATGTTTGTTTTATATTTAAAACAATTTCACTATTGAGCTTGTTGCCAAATTCCATTTTTAGCATCCATTGGTTAAACTGTGCGCTCATCCGTTATAGAGCGTAGTAAGCATGGCAGAAAGATTGAAAATTGCGAGCCAAGGACAAGGCATTCCATTAGTTTTTATTCATGGCTGGGGGCTTAATTCAGCTGTTTGGCAACCATGTTTAGAACAGCTTAAAGCTGACTTTGAAGTTATCACAGTTGATCTACCTGGGTTTGCAACAAATAACTCGTATCAAGTGAGTGAATATTCGTTAGTTGAAATTGCCGATGCCATTCAACAAGCAATAGGGAAGCCTGCAGTTTATATTGGTTGGTCGTTAGGTGGCTTAGTGGCAAGTCAAATTACCCTTACTCATCCTGAACAAGTACTTGGGTTGATAACCGTGGCAAGCTCGCCACAATTTGTAGAGCGTGAAGGTTGGCCAGGTATTAAAGAAAGTGTTTTGACAATGTTTCATCAGCAACTTGCACAAGATACGACAAAAACCATCAGCAATTTTTTAAAAATTCAAGCTATGGGCAGCCCGCACATTAGGCAAGACATTAAAAAACTTCGTGATCTAGTTATGCAATATGAGCAGCCTAATCAACAAGTACTAGACGACTCATTGCAGTTATTAGAAACGTCTAATTTGTCAAACAGACTAAGCGATATTCATCAACCGTTTTTGCGTTTGTATGGCAAACTTGATGGCTTAGTACCTAAAGGCGTTATCCCGTTGATTAATAGCCTTGTGCCCGATAGCGATCATTTTATTTTTGAACAAGCATCACATGCGCCGTTTATTTCTCACCAAAGTGAATTTTTAACAATACTGAAAAGTTGGTTGCTAGAGCATATTGAAAAAGACTAAATTGTTTACTTTTTAGATTTTTTGGTTAATAATTGAGCGCATGATTACACGAATATATTTGTTTGAAACTCGCGACAAACTTATATGTTTAGGAGAATATTATGGAAATACAATCAGCTTTTAATGCTGGCGTGCAAGGCTTTCAGCAAGCTACAGAAGAAGCAAATAAAGCCGCTACTGATATCGCACGTAATACACTCTCAGATAATGAAGCGAGTGTAGAGCCTACGTCTAACAGTGCAGCAACATCAGCAGTTAATGAGCCGAATGGTTTAACTGAATCCATTGTTAATTTGCGTGTCGCAGAAGTACAAGCACAAGCTTCTGCCGAGGTCATTCAGTCAGCAGATGAAAACCTCGGTACGTTAATTGACGTACGAGTTTAAATTCCGATGAATATCACCCCGCAAGCATTTAATGCTCCGATACAAACTGCAGTTAACCTGCAGACGGATAGCTTGCGTCGTGAAAATCAGCAACGAGAAGTTATTGCTAAGCCTGAAGCCGCGAATCAATCTGCGGCTGAAAAAGGGGTCGCTTCAGACAAAGAACGTGGTCGCACGCCTGCACAGAACAATGAACAAGTTGATTTTGCTAATTTACGTAAGCAAGCAGAACAAGCCAGTGAGTCAATAAGTGGTGGAACTGGTGGAACTGGTGGTAATGAAGGTTCCGCACAAGACTCGCAACAAGGCGATTCACAAGACCCTTCCAACGAAAATAATGAACAAAATAACACTGGTTCAGAGCCTGTTGATGGCCAAGATACTGCAATTACTGAGCAACAAGCTAATGCAGAAGCTTTTGCTGAAAAACAAGTTATTAGAAATTTGGAAATTCGTGATAAAGAAGTACGTACTCACGAAATGGCTCATGCGGCAGTAGGCGGAGCATTTACTGGTTCGCCATCATATTCATATGAAATTGGTCCTGATGGTAAAAAATATGCGGTTGAGGGTGAAGTTGCTGTCGATTTAACGCCTATTGCGGGCGACCCTAAAGAAACTATCGCTAAAATGAAAAAGGTACAAGCAGCTGCCTTAGCGCCGGCTAGTCCATCGGCGCAAGATACGCGTGTTGCTGCTTCTGCTGCAAGTATCATCGCTGAAGCGCAAGCAGAGTTAATTGCCCTAAATTCAGAAGATGCTGAGGTAAAGCCAACTGCAGGTAATTTATATCGCGATAAAGAGGTTTTGGCACAAGACGACAATAGCTTTGAAAATAACGAAAGTAGCAAAGCGTTTGACCGCCAAATTCAGCAAACCTTATCATCACAGGATGCTATTGTACCTAGTCGCTCAACTGCGGTAGATGAACGTGCAGGGCGTATTGAACAGTTTTACTCCACAATTAATCAGGCATATGAAAAGCCACCGAGCTTTCAATTTGAGCTGATTGCCTAGTTAGTTTTACTGTCAACTTAACTCACTTTTTAATGACTATATCCAGATAACAAAAAAGCCTGCAATTGCAGGCTTTTTACGTTTAGCGATAGTATCAGCTAATGATTAAATACCGTAGTCCTGACGATATTTCTTGATACTTGCTAGACTGTCAGCCATATCTGGCTTCTCTTCTAAGTAAGTGATTAAATCTGCTAATGTTACGATAGAAATAACTTTAGTATTGAAATCACGTTCAACTTCTTGAATAGCAGAAAGTTCAGCACGACCTTTTTCTTGTCTATCTAAAGCGATAAGTACGCCTGATAATTCAGCGCCATGTGCTTTAATGATTTCCATTGATTCGCGAATAGCCGTGCCAGCAGTAATCACGTCATCAACTAACATTACTTTACCTTCAAGTGCAGAGCCAACTAAGCTGCCACCTTCACCATGGGTTTTTGCTTCTTTACGGTTAAAGCAATATGGCATGTCGATATCGTAACTATCAGAAAGCGCTACGGCAGTCGTTGTTGCAATTGGAATGCCTTTGTAAGCAGGACCAAACAACAAGTTGTAGTCAATTTTTGAGTCTTGTAATGCTGCAGCATAAAAACGACCTAAACGTGCTAAATCACCACCAGTATTGAATAAACCGGCATTGAAAAAATAAGGGCTAGTGCGGCCAGACTTTAGGGTAAATTCGCCAAAGCGTAATACTTGTTTAGATAATGCAAACTCAATAAAGTCGCGTTGATAATCTTTCATAATCAATTCCTGTCGGTTTCTTAGTTTAAAGCGGCTTTTTGGATATCAAATAATTCATTGATACCATTTTTTGCAAGTTCTAACATTTGCTGCATTTCGTCGAAGCTAAATGGTTCTTCTTCAGCAGTACCTTGCACTTCAATTAGCTTACCGGTTTCAGTCATTACTACGTTCATATCAGTATCGGCTGCTGAATCTTCAAGGTATTCTAAATCAGCAATTGGCTCGCCTTTGTAGATACCAACAGAAACAGCGGCAATCATGTGCTTAAGTGGGTTGTTATTGATAATACCTTTAGCACGCATATGGTTTAATGCATCAACTAATGCAACACAAGCACCGGTAATTGACGCAGTGCGAGTACCACCGTCTGCTTGAATTACGTCACAATCAACGGTAATCGTGTTTTCACCTAAAGCAACTAAATCTACTGCTGCGCGTAACGAACGGGCGATTAAACGAGAAATTTCTAAGGTACGGCCACTTTGCTTGCCGTTAGCAGCTTCACGGCGCATACGAGTATGCGTTGAGCGAGGTAACATACCGTATTCAGCAGTGATCCAGCCTTTACCTTGACCTTTTAGAAAACGTGGAACACCTACTTCAACAGTAGCAGTACATATAACTTTCGTGTCACCAAACTCAATAAGTACTGAGCCTTCCGCATGAGCTGTAAATTGACGTGTGATGGTTACAGGGCGAATTTGCCCTAAAGTTCTGCCGCTTGGACGCATGTTGAAATTCCTATCGTAGTATAATTGCTGCGCATTATAATCGTTCGGCTGACAATTTGACATAATGACATTGCAGTATTTTGAAATATTGAAAAAATAATTTCGGGTCGTTGGTGAAGATTTATTCTTTAGACAAAATTTCTAGGGCGCGTGGAAAGATGCCGGCATTTTCCATTAAGCCAATATTAGTCATATGTGGAATAGTTGTATCAATAGAAAATTCTTTATTATCTATACCGGCTAAATCGCTTTGTGCAACATTACACTTTTACATTTATGCTTGTTAAGCAGCATTAGCACTTTCTATTTCTGGAAATAGTGTCTTTCTCATTTCATCTGAGTTGTAGGCATATTCAGCTGAAAAACGGTGCAATTTAAGTGATGCAGATGCGCATATTTCGTCAACGAACTTATCTCTTTCAACATTTTTAGGTTGGGTATGACGGCTGTCATCAAATTCAACAACTGCCATAACGGCCAGACTGATGGGGTCGCATAAAATATAGTCAAAGTGCTTTGAAGAAATTTGGTTAAACGCGCTTTGCCATTGAGTTTTATTTAAACCCGGTTGTGGCTTGATAACATCGGCAACTCTAATTTTGACAAACACTTTGGCATTTACCCCACATGCTTGATTAAGCGCTGCTAGAAATGTTCTTTCTGCAGGGGTGAATAATGGACCTTTTAAAGAATAAGAAACAGGAACTTCTTTAACCGTATTCCCTCGTGATATGAGTAAAAAAACAACGAACAAAGCTACAAAAACTAGAATATAAAACATGAATCACCCTTTAACTTTCTTAATGCCTAACTATTTTTAATTAACTAAACAGGCTAACAGCATGAAATGAGTGATTCAATGGCGTGTAATGTCGTGTAATAATTTTTAAAAGTCATGAATATGGCTTTCTGAGTACAACAATTAACTATTATGAAATATAGTTAAATAAAAGAAGGTCATTCTATTGTGTGTTTATCTTCAATTGCTATTGAGTATCAAGGAAATAGAGAAAATTTATGAAATTTCATCTGCTTATTGTTTTATTTTTATCCAGTTTACTTACCCTAGATGATGCGAGTGCAAAAGACACCGCAGTAAATATAACTAAAGAATTACCATTATACAGTCAAGTTTACGATGACAAGCGTGACCCATTTAAAGATGCGCAAGCAGCTATCAAATTAGCACAAGAAAGTGATCGTAACGTTTTAATTGAGATTGGCGGTACATGGTGCACTTGGTGTCACAAAATGGATGCATTTTTAGCTAAAAATCCAGAGGTTTATCAACAGTTACATAGTAAATACGTACTGCTTAAAATAAGCGTTAGTGATAGCAACGAAAATGAAGCGTTTATGAAGTCGTTACCGCCTATACAAGGTTACCCGCATATGTATGTGTCAACCAATAGCGGCCGTATGCTACTTTCAAAAGATACAGCGGAGCTACTTGATAACCTAGAATATTCTGTAGAGTACTGGTCATCATTTTTAGATAAGTGGCAGGTGAAAAATAACAAGGAAAATGACAATGTCTCAAGTGCAAAAGGCTAAAGCCGTGCCGCAAGTTAGGTCATTTTTTGACAAAAATTTTCGTACACCTAAGTGGCTACAAAAGAAAGTTTCACGTCGTAGCGCATTAAAGTCGGCGGCAGGTGCAACTATGATAGCAGCTATGCCAATGCGCAGTTGGTCAGCTGTTACAGCTAATAAGCTTAATGGCGCATTAAAAACCGACCCTTGGTTAACATTAGATGCTGTATTGGCTCATTTATTACCTGAGTCACCAACAGGGCCAAGCGCGAGAGAAATTCAAGCAACGCAGTATTTGTACAATGTAGTTTTTCAACAGCCAACAGAAGAAGCCGAAATTGAATTTATTTATAAAGGTGTCGGTTGGCTAAATGGCTTTAGTACTAGCCAATTACAGAAAAACTTTGTGCTATTAACTTTCGATGAAAAAGAAAGCATTCTACGCGCTATCAGTAAATCAACGGCTGGTGAAAACTGGTTAAGTAATTTAGTTGGTTATATTTTTGAGGCCATGCTGTCCCCACCAAGTTATGGCGGTAACCCTAATGGCATTGGTTGGCAATGGTTAGAGCATCAAGCCGGGTTCCCACTGCCGCAAGCAGGGCAACGTTATTACGAACTACCAGGCAAACAGCCGATAGTGTTGAGTAGCAAAATGTCGACTGCTAATAAAACAACGCAAGTGGTTAGTCATCAGCAATATATCGCTAAGCAAGTAGGAACTCGAAAAGCATGAAATATGACATTTGTATAGTGGGTAGTGGCGCTGGCGCGTCACCTGTTGCTTATACCTTAGCCAAAGCGGGCGCTAAAGTGTTAGTGCTAGAAAAAGGTGCCTGGTTAACGGAAAAAGAGTTTTACAAAGACGAATTAGCCATTAGCTTACGCGATGCGTATAACCCTAAGCTTGAAGATGAACAGCACGTTATCGAAGAAGAATATGAAACTGAAGATGGCGAAAGTTTCTGGCAAGGTGAAGCGACAAGTGAGTCAGGGTGGAGCTTTTGGAATGGCACAGTTGTCGGTGGCTCTTCTAACTTTATGAGTGGTTATTTTCATCGCTTAAAGCCCATCGACTTTCGCTTAAAATCAGAATTTGGCGCTATTGAAGGTGCGAATGTAGAAGATTGGCCAATTGACTATGATGAACTTGAACCTTATTACGCCATGGTTGAAAAAGTGGTTGGCGTGTCAGGTCGAGTTTCTGAACACCCACATCAAGAGCCTCGTTCTACAGACTTTCCATTTCCACCCGTTGCAGAACATGCAATATCTTCATGGATAGATGAAAGTTCAAAAGAGATTGGTTATCACGCAGTGCCAGTGCCACGCGCCATTTTGTCACAGCCTGCCATGGGCAGAAATAGCTGTGAATATTCAGGTTACTGTAGCAGCTATGGCTGTGCATCAGGCGCAAAAGGTAGTGGCCGAGCAGCATTGCTTAATCACGCAGTCGCCACAGGGAATTGCACCATAACGCCACATGCAAAAGTGTATAAAATTGAAACTGATAGCCAAGGCGAAATTTCGGGTGTGCTTTATTACGACAAAGCGGAGCGCAAGCAAGTCGCAACGGCGAAATATTATGTTGTAGCGTGCCAAGCGGTAGAAACCTCACGTTTATTATTAGCATCAAAGGGCGAAAAGTTTCCTAACGGCATTGCTAACAACACCGGACATGTTGGTAAAAACTTGATTTTTAGTGGTGGCGGAACCGGTCGCGGCGACTTCTTCTATAAAGATTTAACCAAAGAAAAACAGGCGCAATTAAAACAAGTAGGGCCTTTTATTAATCGCGCGTTACAAGACTGGTATCAGATTGATGATAAAGCCTTTAATGGTTTTAATCGTGACGGTAAAGCTAAGGGCGGCACAATAGACTTCCTCTTTTATCAAAATCCCATTGCTCGTGCGCAAAGTACCAAATGGCAATACGATGAAGCGCAAGACAGCGAAAAGCTAATTTGGGGTGAAGAACTTAAACAAAGCATGAAAACAGAGTTTACCACCTATAAAACCTTACGTTTTGAAGTGTTTAACGACTGGTTACCAACCGACAATTGTTTTGTCGACTTGGATGATGATGTTACTGATAAGTGGGGCGATCCGGTAGCGAAAATACGTATTGGTGCACATAACCACGATTTAGATGTTGGTGAGTACTTAGCTGAAAAAGCTGAAAAATTACTGACAGAAATGGGGGCAACTAATATTTCGTCATCAGTAAGTAGCGCGCCAGCGTCAAACTTAATGGCTGGCGGTTGTCGTTTTGGTAACGACCCTAAAACTTCAGTACTAAACAAAAACTGTCAAGCGCATGAAGTTGAAAACCTATTTGTTACTGATGCCTCATTCATGCCAACTGGTGGCAGTGTGCCTTATACTTTTACTATTTATGCCAATTCATTCCGTGTGGCTGACCACATAAAAGAGCGTTGGCAAAAAAGTGCTAGCTAAAGGTGTAAGTTAATTCGTAGCTATAAATTTAATTCGAAAAGGTTTTGTTTATAGCTAGTTTCATTGAAACGGTACCACTTACTTAATATCCACTTATCTCCTGAAGTTACTGGCAAGCTTTGATGTAAAGAAGGTGGCAAAGGAGTTAATTGTTTACTGACATTATCAAAAACAATTAACTGGCCCCTTTGGCCTGCTAGTTTTTCTGAAATTCGGGGGAAATACGTTTCTCCTCCTTCTTTTGCTGGCGATAAATAACAAAGTACAGTTCTTACTCTTTGTCCGCCATCTTGCATTGCTAATGCAGAACCAGGATCTTTTGGGTGGAAAAAATCATAGTGGGGCTTGTACTCATTGCCTTTCTGGTAGTAAAGAACATTACTGACCTCACCGTGACTAATGGGTAATCGAATGAGTTTGGCAATACGCTGCTCAATATCAAGCAACACCCAATCACTTGACGTTGGAATCAACTGACTAAATTGATTAGTTCTAACAGGACTTTGCTCTTTCTTACCGTTCTCTGCATTCACTACCATTGATGGCTCAAGCGATTCTTGAGCTCTAAGCTTTAACCATACACATTCAAATTCACTAAGAAAATTATCAGCTGTTGCGAGTGATATTTCTTGATTATGGTACTGCAGGGTATGCTGGGTATTATCTGAGCGTTTAAATTTTTGGTAGTTCGGCTTTTCAATGTCGGTTGTCTTATGGTCTAAACCAAGTGCAAATATTATATCGCTAATTCCATCAAGCTCAGAATGTGAAAACAATATATTCTGAGCCAGTTCAGTATTTTGGTTGGCATAAGCTAAGTATGCACAAACCAAAATTGCAGAGTTTTCTTCGCGTAAATAAGCTTGTTCCAAAAAAGTATTAAAATCTAGAGTTAGCTCAGGGTGAAAATACAACAGCATGGCCATTTTGTAATTCGCCATCGGAATATTGCTTTCTGCCAATTCTAATAAGTTTCCAATACCTTTATTGGGATCTTGCTGCATTTGAAAATCTACTTGAGTAAGCAAAGCCTCAGGAATTTTTTTATCTAAAAGTGGCAGAAAAATTTCATTCAATTTGTCAAATTCACGAGCAGAAAAATATTGACGACATTGCTGTAGTTGCCTGGTGTGATCTGAATTTTTTGTTTGCATAGTTACTTAGACGACCTTAAATGATTTATGCCATTATAATGTATTCAGTATCATCATAGCTTTTCAACACTTTTAATTCATCGAATTTAACCATGATATTGACGATTTAGTAGTATTCATTTGATGTGACACATACTTCATATAAGTATTAAGTGCCCGGAAACTAGATACCTGATCTCAGCTAGGGCATAATCTCAGTTATTGACCATATTAAACATTTAGGAAATTCTATGATCCACAGCATGACAGCATTTGCTCGCCATGAAGTAAAAGGCGAGTGGGGCAATGCGGTTTGGGAAATCCGCTCTGTAAATCAACGTTTCCTCGAAACTTATTTTCGCTTACCTGAGCAATTTAGAAGCATAGAGCCAGTATTACGTGAACGCTTTCGTAAGCAATTAAATCGCGGCAAAGTGGAATGTAACTTACGTTTTAATGCTAATCCGGGTGAAAAAAGTAATTTATCAATGAATACCGCGCTTGCTGAAAATTTGCTTAAACATGCAAATTGGATCAATGAGCAAACATTGAATAGCCAAGTTAACCCGTTAGAAATTATGCGCTGGCCTGGTGTGATGGAAGCCGAAGAATCAGACATGAATGCCATTCAAGCTGAAATTCTTGCTGGCTTTGACCAAGCACTGAAAGATTTCATTGTTGCCCGAGCTGATGAAGGCGCCAATATGAAAGCGCTTATTGAGCAACGCCTTGATGGTATCGTTGAACAGTCAGAAGTTGTCAAAGGGCATATGCCTGAAGTTATTGCATGGCAACGCAAACGTATCACCGATAAATTTTCAGATGCGAACATCGAGCTTGAATCATCACGTGTTGAACAAGAGCTTGTGTTGTTAGCTCAAAAAATGGATGTTGATGAAGAAATTGACCGTCTATTTAGTCACGTAAAAGAAACTCGTAGTATTTTGAAAAAAGGTGGAGCACAAGGCCGTCGTTTAGATTTCATGATGCAAGAGTTTAACCGTGAAGCGAATACGCTAGGTTCAAAATCAATTAACGCTGATATCACTAATTCAGCCGTTGAATTGAAAGTACTAATTGAGCAAATGCGTGAGCAGATCCAGAACATCGAATAACAACTCAATTATTTTTAAATGAGTTATGTAACACCTAAAGCCATCAGCAGTCTGTACTACCCTTGCGTTAGCAGGCTGTGATGGTTTCATTTCCACCTTGTAACCTTCTTTAACCGTCATTCGTAATAGTTAAAAATGATGAGCAGAATAATCACTCTTTTCATACTATCCGTTTAGTTTTTTATACCTAAATCAGTTACTTTTCTTAAGTTATATTTTCAATGATTTCATTTAACATTGTAGCCTTGTCCTCATTTAGCTAAGATGAATCATTCGCAATTTTTACTGAGTAATACAATGAAAACTATAGCATTTATAACAACCGCTTTATGCATCGCCAGTAGTTCATTAACCTATGCTGCAAATGACAAGGTAAAATCAGTAAAGGCTGCTATGCCTGAGCTTATGACGTTATATAAAGACTTACACCAAAGCCCTGAGCTATCTAGTTACGAGTTTAATACCGCTAAAAAATTAGCTAAAACTGCGCGTGAACTTGGCTTTGAAGTAACTGAAGGTGTTGGTGGCACCGGTGTTGTTGCGGTGTTAAAAAATGGTAAAGGCCCAACAGTATTAGTGCGTGCTGATATGGATGCCTTGCCTGTAAAAGAACAAACCGGATTAGCCTTTGCCTCGAAGGTTACCACTACAACTGAAGAAGGCTTACAAAGCCATGTAATGCATGCCTGTGGACATGATACCCACATGACAAGTTGGGTCGGTACAGCAAAATTACTTAGCGAGAACAAAGCTGATTGGTCAGGCACGTTAGTAATGATATTACAGCCAGCTGAAGAGCGTGGTCGTGGGGCAAAAGACATGCTAGCCGACGGTTTATATGAACGCTTCCCAAAACCTGATTACGCCTTAGCATTTCATAATTCTGCTGGCTTAAAAGCGGGTGTTATTGGTTATACTTCAGGCTTTACCCTTGCCAATGTTGATAGCGTAAATATTCTAGTGAAAGGTGTTGGTGGCCACGGTGCTTACCCGCACGCCACTAAAGACCCTATCGTATTAGGCGCTCGAATTGTTGGAGCTTTACAAACCCTTGTTAGCCGTGAATTAGACCCACAAGATGCTGCTGTTGTCACCGTAGGCAGTTTTCAATCAGGTACTAAGCACAACATCATTTCAGATCAGGCATTATTATTACTAACCGTACGTAGCTACTCTGATGAAACGCGTCAAAAATTAATTGATGGCATTACTAGAATAGCGAAAGGTGAAGGTATCGCCATGGGCTTACCGGAAGACTTGTTGCCGGTAGTTACCGTAAAAGACGAATACACGCCTGCGGCATATAACGAACCTGAATTTACCAAAGCAATGGCTAAGTTATTTACTAGCGAGTTTGGTAAAGAACGAGTAGAAGAAGTGCCACCAGTAATGGCAGGCGAAGACTTCAGTCGTTACTACCGCGCAGATAAAAACATTAAAAGCATGATATTTTGGGTCGGTGGTGTGCCACATGAAAAGTGGCAATCAGCGAAAGAAACAGGTGAAACCTTACCATCACTGCACAGCCCGTTTTGGGCACCTGATGCTGAAAAAGTTATTGCAACCGCAACACAAGCCATGAATAGTGCCGTGCTAACTATATTGGCGAAGTAACCAAAATTAATACCATAACTAAACCCATGTTAAATGATGGATTTTTACAAGTAACCTTTGCGAGTACCTTTTAGTTGTAAAGGTTACAGTTAATTCGTAAAACTCCATTACTAAAAGTTTTAAAAAGGATGCCTTCAGTATGATCACACTATCCGCAGAACAATGCCGAATTATCGGCGTCATGTTAGAAAAAGAAACCACCACTCCCGAGCAATATCCAATGTCGTTAAATGGCATTACCACCGCTTGTAATCAAAAAAGTAACCGTGAACCTGTTATGTCATTGTCAGAATCTGAGGTGCAAAATAGTATCGACGAACTGTCAAAAATGAACCAGTTAATGATAGATCACAAAGCCTCTGGTCGAGTCAGTAAATATTATCATTATTTCTGTGATACCGAATTTGGCAATTTGAAATTCACCCCACAACAAAGAGCCATTATTTGTGTGCTATTACTACGCGGGCCGCAAACGCCGGGTGAATTAAGAACTCGCACCACACGTTTAGCTGATTTTGCTGATGTAAGAGAAGTTGAAGCGGCTTTAGAGCAATTACAAAACTTGAACGGACAAACACTGGTTAAAAAACTTGAACGAGAACCAGGGAAACGAGAGTCTCGCTATGTGCATTTGTTTTCTGATATTGATGAAAGTTATGGTGTTGAATCTAGTGCTGCTCAAACAGAAGCCGATTCCTCAGAAAGTGCTCCTTCAGTAAGTAATAACCAACTAGCTCAGCGAGTCACGGAATTAGAAGAAAAAATTGCCTCATTAACAGAGCAAGTAGCTTGTTTAACTGAATTGCTTGAAGATAAGTGATTGTTGGTTTGTAATACCAACGTTAGTGATAGATAAGTTTGTAAACATAAAATATAAGGATGTAGTAATTGAATTATTGGTGGGTTAACCAAAATCAAACTTTTAAAAAAGAGTTTAACGGTAATTATCTATGGTCACCGAAAAGAAAATCTAATGGGCAAATGAACCCGTTCTATGAGTATATGAAAGGTGTTGTGCCCGGAGACATAGTTTTTTCTTTTGCAGATACCTACATAAAAGCGATTGGAGTCATTCAATCTAATGCGTACGCTTCACCTCGACCGATAGAGTTTGGCAAAGTTGGCGCACAGTGGGGGAGTGTTGGTTGGAAAGTAGATGTTCAATATATTCTATTAAATAATAAAATACGCCCCGCTGACTATATGAAGGAACTCAGGCCAAAGCTCCCTGAAAAGTATTCACCGTTACAATCAACAGGTCGTGGGAATCAATGTGTATACCTAACCAAGTTACCAAAACCATTAGCAACAGCATTGATCAAATTCATCGGATCTGAAGCAGGAAATTTAGTTGATAACCTATTATCTATTAATGAAATTACCCCTGAATACAACCTTAAACCAATTAAAGGGTTGAACGAATGGGAAGAAGACCTTGAAGACAATGTTAGGAATGATGTTCTAATGCCTGAAACAGAAAGAAAATCGATAATTATGGCTCGTAGAGGACAAGGTGTATTTAAAAAGAGAGTTGCACTTCAAGAAACTCACTGCCGTATAACTGAAGTAAACGAAATATCTCATTTACGCGCTAGCCATATAAAACCGTGGCGATACTGTGAAGATCACACTGAAAAATTAAACGGAAATAATGGGCTGCTGCTTACACCAACCATTGACCATTTATTTGACCGAGGCTTTATTTCGTTTGAAAGTGCTGGTGATATTTTAGTTTCCCCTATCGTAGAAACATTTTCTCTTTCTCGCATGGGAATTAACTTATCGGTTAAAAATAATGTCGGCACATTTAATGATGAGCAGCAGCACTTTCTGGAATATCATCGAAAAGAAGTGTTTTTAAGTTAACTTTAAATAATGCATAGCTCATTGAGTGTAGACAACATGGTGCTTTAACAATACTACTGCTGATGCACCAATCCCGTTTCATCATTTTCAAAACCATGACAGACATAGCCACTTAATGGCCGTTTTTTCTTGGCAACTTGATGAAAGTGTTCATAACCAACAGAAAAGGCAAAAGGGTTGGCGTTGTAGTCGGCATAAGACTGATCGGCGCCGTTTTTGGCTTCGCGAACACCAGCTGCGAACGAACTTAAAAAGTCATCTCTGTTGTTGATTAGAATAGTGGTGGCACCAGTGCCACCCTCTACCAATTCTAGCGCGCCTAATTCAATGTATTTATCAACGACTGTGTTATTGAAATATCCGCTGTACTGCTCAGTTTCAATATCATAAGAAACGGCAGAGTCATCGCATGCTTCCATTAATGACACAAATAATTCTCTTACTTTTTTTGAAATCACAGGTTGTTCCTTTTACATAGTCTTTGATAAGTATCGGTATTTTAACAGGTCTAAATTTGACTCATTAATTAATCTGATTGGTTTAGCTGATTTAAATACGGGGTTTAATATACTAAAAAGCAGTCCGGTTAGGGACTGCTTTTGTTAAAAACAATAACTTTCACGTTAATTGTTTTAATTTTTTACCAATGCGTGAAGTGGAAATAGTTTCATTCGAATAATTCTTACGAATAGTAATAATCGTAGCAAATTATTGGAGGGAAATTACGCTTACTTTAACCTTGTGATACCAACTAAAACGGCAATTACGCCGCCAGCCATTCCGGCCCAGGCTTCAATAGGTGTATCGCCGTTTACTGTACGACTTAATTGAGCGCTAGCTGAATCATAGATGTTGTAACCCCACATAGCTAAAGCAACACCGACTATGATAAGAATGATGCCAATAATTTTATTATTCATTGTTACTCCTCATTAATTTTATTGTTGAAATGTATAACGCTATTTTTTTGTGATTAGCCAGATAGCATGCAAAATACCTGGAACATAAAAGAATAGGCATAGCACGATATTGATTAATAAGTCTTTTCCTACTCCGCTTTTCAAAAACACGGCTATAGGCGGTAGCAACAATGCCAAGATAATATGTATAAGTTTATTCATAATAGATTTCCTGTAGTTTTAGTTTCGTTAGGAATTGTCTTCGCTCTCAAGCCATCGGTAGACTATGCCAGCTAAAATTGCACCTATGATTGGAGCCAACCAGAAAAGCCATAATTGTGATATCGCCCAGTCGCCTTGAAAGATAGCAACACCGGTGCTTCTTGCTGGGTTAACTGAGGTATTAGTAATAGGAATGCTTATAAGGTGAATAAGCGTTAGGCCTAAACCAATAGCGATAGGAGCAAAACCTTGTGGTGCACGTTTATCTGTGGCGCCTAAAATAATGATAAGAAACATAAAAGTCATTACTATTTCAGTAACCAATGCGACGGTTAAGCTGTATCCGCCAGGTGAGTGTTCAGCGTAACCATTTGATGCAAATCCGGCTGTTACGTCAAAGCCTGTTTGCCCTGTGGCAATAACGTATAGCACTGCTGCGCCCGCCATGCCGCCTATAACCTGTGCAAATATGTATGGTGCAAGTTCAGCAGCGGGAAATCTGCCGCTTGACCAAAGACCAATTGAAACCGCTGGGTTAAGGTGGCAACCCGATATATGTCCAATCGCAAACGCCATGGTTAATACGGTAAGTCCGAATGCCAATGAGACACCCAATAAGCCAATGCCAACATCTGGAAATCCAGCGGACAGCACGGCACTACCGCAACCACCAAGTACTAACCAAAAAGTGCCAATAAATTCAGCACTCATTTTTTTTGTTAGTTTCATTTTGTCTTCCTTTATTAAAGTAGATAAATAGTTTTTTATTGGGTTTAGGCATAAATACCCAAGTCACTTAAAGAAGCCTGAGCATTTATGTTTTTAACTTCTATTTACTATTTTTTACTTACAACTTCTTTAATTGTAGTTTCTATTTTCGCAACTACACGACGGTTTATATTATGGTCAGCACGTGTATTTCCTTTGGAAATTAACTGTGTTTCACCAAAACCTTTTGCAGATAAACGGCTAGCGTCAATATTAAACTTACTGATTAAGGTGTTTTTAACGGCGTCAGCGCGTTTTTGTGAAAGCATTAAGTTATATGCATCATTACCTGCTGCAGAGCTATGTCCTTCAATATCAACTGTTGTGTTTTTGTATGCTTTCATGAAGTCAGCTAAACGTTGAATGTCATTTAGCATTGCTGGCTGAAGCTGTGAGCTATTGTTGTCAAAAGTAACATTTAAATTAATTGCTGCTGTTTTTTCTGCATACAATGCACAGCCTTTTGAGTCGACTTTTACGTTAGCTGGCGTGTTAGTGCAATTGTCATGTTTGTCGTTAATTCCGTCATTGTCGGCATCAACAACCATTACTTTTTTCACTACTGGCGTTGGTGTTACCGCTTTTTTTACGGCTTTATTAACGATGGGAGATTTTTTTACGTCACCAAAAGCATACTGTAAGCCGAATTTAAAACCTTGGTCGGTATAGCCATAATCTACATCGCGGTAAACAACGGCTTCACCAAATACCGAAAAACGATCATTTACTTGGTAGGTATGACCGGCACCAATATTAATGGCGTTGTAGCTTTTTACATTATTAAAACGTTTTACACCGGTGAATAGATAAAAGTTGCTGTCTTCAACTTTATAAATAGCATCTAAACCTGCGCGAGTTCCGTAATCATGATCACGGCCATTGTTAATTTCGTAACGCGTTTTTGCTAATTCGAAGCGTGCATTCCATTGTTCGTTAATAATTTTTTGTAAATCAATACCAATACCTTTACCGGCTTCAATTTGTTGCCAATCAATGTTGTTTTCTTTACTTGTACTTGATTTTATATAATCGCCAAATACGCCTACTTTCCATGTTTCATCAATGTTTTCTGCCGCTAAAGGTGAGCTGATTAGTGCGGCTAATAGAGTCATGTTAAAAGTTTTCATGGATAAATCCTTATTGAGTTTTATGTAATATTTTTATTTGTTAGCCCTATAACGGATGGGGAAAGTAAAAGTCACAAATTTTATTTATTTTTTTTATTTAATGAAGAAAACGGTAAAAATTAATGGATTAGCGTAAAATGCACTCGATTTTTGAGTGCTAAGGGTATATATCCAACAATAAGAATAAAATTTATACAAAATTAATGTGACTTTTTAACTGGTCAACCGTTAAAGGGTTAAGCAATGAGAAGTGTTGCTGGAGGATGAAGTGAAAGACATTGAAAAAAACATAGCAGAAGAGTTAAAAAATAGTTCTGAATTAGCTTTTAGTACTTCCGATGATGAATTATTTAAACGTGCAACAGTAACCGCCAATAACCAGCAAGGGACGAAAGATCTTTTAGCACTGGGTATGGCGTCGATTTGGGTTGTTTTTGTCAGCATATTTATGAAAATTTTAAAGCCAATATTTAAGCAAATGGCAAATAACTCAGAAAAGAAAAGTACTACTACAACAAATAACGGGAATAAATAATGGATACTGATAACATCACTGAAAAAGCATACTCGGGCTTTATCGCTATTTGGCAAAAAGTGGTAACCTTTCTACCTGATTTAATTGTCGCCATTCTATTTTTACTTGCTGGCTGGTTGATTTCATCGCTGATTAAAAGCTTTTTGAATAAGTCGCTAACTAAAATTGGTTTTAATACTTTTTTAGATAAACTTGGTTTAGATACTTTACTGAAAAAAATGGAAGTCACAGTTACTGGTAGCCAAGTGGTTGCGAGTATTATTTCTACCTTCTTCTTATTAATATTCTTATTAGCTGCTTTGGATATTTTAGGGTTAACAATTCTTTCAGGCTTGATTGACACTTTAATACTATTTTTGCCTAAATTGCTTGCATCGCTTGCCGTATTATTATGTGGCTTTTTTGTTGCGCAAATTGTTTTTAATGGCGTGAAAATAGCGGCTAAAAACACTGGTGTTGATTACGGCCGCTCGGTTGCTGAAGTATGTCGCGGTATTATCATCGTTATTACTGTTTCATTATCAATTACCCAACTCGATATTGATGTTTCCTTACTTAATAATATTATGACTGTGGTTATTGCTAGTGTAGGTTTAGCTGCTGCCATTTCGTTAGGTATTGGTACAAAGTCAATGGCTCAAGAAATTGTTGCCGGCGTGTACTTACGAGAAATGTATCAAGTAGGCGATACGATTGAAGTAAAAGACATAAAAGGAACCTTGGCTTCTATTGGCAGTGTGGCGAGTAAAGTAATGGGTGAAGGTGAGTCAATGACAACCGTACCTAATACTTTTTTGTTAGCCAATAAAGTTACTAAGCAATAACTGGGATTTTTTAACGTTTGACTACGTTTAATGAACGTCAGCTTGTTGCTTTAGTACAAGAAAACTTGCCCTATGACACGCGTTTATTTCAGCAGTTAATTACACCGTATTTACCCTTATTAAAGGGATATTGTGCAAAGCTGCTGAATAACCAGTCTGATGCGGAAGATGTTGTACAAGAGATAATTATTAAGATACTCACCCAGTTGAAAAACTTTAAGTGGTCAGTGTCTTTTAAAGCGTGGCTGTTCAAAATTGCTCATAACGAGTGTATTAACAAAATAAGAAGTCGGCGTTGGGATACCATTGAGCAAAATGAAGAGTACCTAGAAAACTTGGTTGCAGATGAAAGTAACCATGAAGACTTAGCGGCGGCACTCTCTTCGTTAATGGTCAATTTATCATTTGCTGACCGAAACATTATGCTACTACGTTATCGCACTGAGTTAGAGTTTCAGGAAATAGCTGACATTTGTCATTTAAAGCTTTCCGCTGTGAAAATGCGCCATAAAAGAGTGATAGAGTTTTTAAAAGGGCAGTTAAAAGAATAGTTTTGTTGATGTTCATTTGGCGGTGTTAAGTGCTGAAGAGAGCTTAACATTCGTCGGTGGTAAGTTTTAATTAGCATGAGTAAAGCTAAATATTAAGGTAACTGACATCAGTTGCCAGTCACCTTAATCTGCATTGAACTTAACTACCCAGTATTTTAAGTGGCAGCGATAATGCGTCGTTACCTGTTTGACCAACCAACCAAATAATAGCGCCTAAGCCTGCAACCGTAATCACATACCATATTGCGGATACAATTTGTGCATAGCGATTAAGTGGTAGTAATTGGCTTAAATGTCGACTTTTATATTCGAAGAAAATTTCTATGCTGCCTATAGCTAGTAAGAAGCCTAATAGCGCTAAGCCAAAGTGATAACTAAGATAAATACCCAATACTGCGCCTAATATACAAGCGACTAAGCCTAACTTTGAGTTAATTGAAAAGGCGATGCTTTTCAGCACGTGGCCACCGTCTAATGGCAGTATCGGTAACAAATTAAATAAATTCAGTAAGGCATTAAATACCGCAATGCCGGCGAGTATTTCAATATCAGTCAGCCAATAACCTACTAAGCAGGCGATGGAGAGTATTAGGCCGAAGAAGGGCCCCATAATGGAAATAACAATATCTTGCCAACGGGTATTAATTTTGTCGTCGCTAAGCGCTAAGCCACCAACAAAAGGGATGAGATAAATACCTTTGGTTTTCAAGCCAAAGTATTTCATTGCCTTGATGTGACCATATTCATGAAAAACTAAACAAAGAATTAATGCGATGGCAAATTGAATTGAAAATAACCAGCTATAAGCGGCCAAACTACCGGCAGCAAAAAGAACTTTAATTACTTTAGCGCTTTTTAATAACTTTAAACCAAGGCCGGCTAAGCCAACGAAGCTAAATTTAATTGGTTGCTTTTCACCTTGGACGACTTGACGTTGTTCTATGTCTTTTTCATCAAGAGAATTGTCGTGAACAACCTCGTTATTAACTAACAGTTGAAACTCCAATGCAAAAGGCTGCCATTGAAGAGAGCCTTTAAGTGCCACTTGTATTTCACCTTGCTCACTTTGTAGGGAGAATTGGTGTGAAAATGATTCGTTATCGGCATTAGCATCAATTTGTGAAACACATGTTTCGTCCCAAAAAAGCTGTTGCCAGCCGGCCATTGAACCTTCTAATCGTAGTGTTTTGCCTAAACACTCTATTTCTAATAATTGCACTTCATACCCACTAATCATTAATACGCAAATAAACCTTGCCCGATTATCGCTATATTTAGCTGTGCAGCAAGGTTTATCGGTAAAGTATTAGATTTATTGGTACTTTGCTTTTATATTTTTCACGGTTGCGCTTGGCATTGTTAATGAGCTTTTTAAAGTTAATTATTTAATCGCGACGGTAGCGTAGGTTTGGTGATTGTCATACCATGTGATTACATTCAATTTACTGATTTCTCCTTATGCGCTTTTACTTATCTTTTCTCATTTTTGTCGCTGTAACATTTAATGGCGTTGCTCAAGCATCTACTGTTCATTTTACCCTTGATGAAGCCCCTGAGCTTGGAAAAATGAAGGGTTTTAAAGCCAGTGCATTGTGTAATGTCGCTGATGAAACTACGCGCTACTTGAATGACTTTTCGGAAGATAAATTTGCTGTGCATGCCGGTAAGGTTTTTGAGAGTACAGTGACATTACCCAAGGTAAAGCAGACCCTTGCCTTTATTTGCCAAACTTATCGCGAAGATGTGCGAGCTAAACGTAATAGCAGACTGCATGATGAAGCGTTTTTACGTCAGCACTTTGACTTTTATCGTTGGGCGCCCGATGTTAAAACTGCACGTGCTATTGCACTAAAAAGTACTAATGAAGTTAAAACAAGAATGTTAAATGCTATACCTGAAGACAAAATATTCTTAACTAAATATTACACTAAGTTACTGACGGCAAGCGAAGTTAAAACCCCTATCTACAATCAAGCGCTTTATGCTCTGCCATACGATGAACAAGGTTTAGGCTTGGCAGAAGCAAATGAAAACTTGTCGTTGGCTCGTCATCAGTACACACGTCAGCAAGTGATTGCTGGAGTATTGGAAAAAAAGAAACTGGCAAAACCTTTAATATGGCTAACTGAAGAAGCATTGCATGATGTGCTATTGCAAGGCACTGGCGTTGTCGAAGTTAATGGCAAGCGCCGCTATTTTAATGTGCATCGTAATAATGGTATTGCCTATGACTATGCCATTGGTAAGCGTGAACAGGCGCGTTATTGGTACTTTTCTGAAGTACCTAGCATTATGGGCTATGGTGAAACACTTGATAGTAAGATAGCTATTTCGCCACAGGTTTCTTTTGCTGGTAATGTAGCGGAGTTAGGTTTAGGGAAGCTATTTATGGTCAGCTATGAGTTGGCTGGAGAAAAAGTTGCACGGCTAGGCGTATTGTCTGATCAAGGTGGAGCGTTTGACAATAACCTGTTTCAGCTCGACCTATTAGTCGACAGCTACTTTGGCTGGCAAGATTACCATCAAGCCAACAAGCAACTACCTGATTATGCAGAAGCCTGGTTAATGTTGGTTAAGTAGTCCGACAGCACTTTTATAAACTCTTAACAAGTTATGCGACGTTATTAGCTTTATCGCTTGGTTGATTTGGCTTTGATGCGTTAGGTGCAGGCTGGTAGTCAAGCGGAGCAGCAATAAGGATTTGCCTTATTCTCTCTTCATTTTCATCAAGCATTGCACCCTTTAATTGATCAAGTATCATCGCAACATCGGTCCAATGTAATGAACGTTCATTGGCCGTTAATATTCGTTGGTGGTTAGTTTTCTTAGCATTATCGTCTATTAGCAACTCTTCATAGAGCTTCTCTCCAGGGCGCAAGCCGCTGAAGTGTATTGCAATATCGCCGGTTGGATTTTGCTCATCTTTTATTGTTAAACCCATTAGGTGTGTCATTTTATAAGCTAAATCGACAATTTTTACTGGGTTACCCATATCAAGAACAAACACATCACCACCTGTTCCCATTGCTCCTGCTTGAATTACGAGCTGCGCAGCTTCTGGAATGGTCATAAAGTAGCGAATTATATCTGGATGCGTGATGGTGATTGGGCCGCCACGTTTAATTTGTTTTTTAAATAACGGCACCACAGAGCCTGAAGAGCCCAGTACATTTCCAAAACGAACCATAACAAATCGGGTATTGTGATCTTGTTTTGCAAAACCCTGTAAAACCAATTCGGCTAAACGCTTAGTTGCCCCCATGACATTGGTTGGTCTTACAGCTTTGTCTGTAGAAATGAGTACAAAAGTTTCAACGTTACAATCAATGGCTGCTTGAGCAATTTCATGTGTGCCTAAAACATTATTAGTAACGCCTGCAATAACATTATTTTCAACCATAGGAACGTGTTTATATGCCGCAGCATGATAAATTGTTTGCACGTTATGTTTATGAAAGATGTGCTTCATCAACATGCCGTTTTGTACATTCCCTATCAACGGTTCTACATGCAGATCATTATTACTCTCTTTTAAAAACTCACTGAGTTCTTGATGGATTTCGTAGAGTAGTGCTTCACTGACATCTAATAGAATTAGTTCTTTCGGCTTATTAAAAACAATTTGTCGGCAAAGTTCTTTTCCGATGGAGCCACCTGCACCCGAAACCATAACAATTTTTCCTGTTATGTTGGCGCTTAATAGCTCTGGAATTGGTTTTACTGGTTTTCGTCCCAGTAATTCATCAACCGAAACTTCTCTTAACTCATCAATACTACGTTTGCCTGAAACTATGTCTGACAAGTTTGGAATTGTTAGTAATTCTAATGCGTGGGGTTCAAGTTTATCAACAATTTGTTTTAATCGAATAGGGTCTACTTTTGGGATAGCGATTAAGACCTTAAATTGGCCATATTTTTTAATGAGTTTTTCGATATTTTGATGGGAGTGAATTTTTAGCCCTAAAACTGTACGGCCAACATAACGCTTTTTCTCATCTAAAAAGGCAAGTGGTTGATATTTACTTCCTTGTGATAAAGCATGAAAGAGTTGTCTACCAGCACTGCTCGCGCCATATATAACAACACCTTCACGTTCATCAAACCAATGTTTTTTTGTGACTAAGCTAAAAACGGCCCGAGCGCCTGCAATTTGTATACTGGCAAGAACAAGAAATACTATTGGTACTGAACGTGGGACAAAGGCATCAAAAATGAAACTGGTCAGATATAAAATGGTACTAGCAACAATAAGTAGTAATTGTACCTTTAAGAAAGCTTTGGCATTGAAGAAACGCACGACGGAATTATAGACATCAAAGGCATAAAACAGTGCAATAGTAGACGTAACAACAGTTATGTACCCGATGTTTTCGTGCCATGATATTTGAACACTATCAACGCCTAAGCGAATGATATAAGCAAGATAAAACGCAATGCTTAGCGCAATTAAATCATAAACAATTGCTAGCAAAAGCTTAATTGAGCTAGGTATTAAATCAATTCGTCTAACCATGGAGCTACACCTTACAACACGCCACTTTAACGTAAGACTACGCTAATGTTCTTTAATTTGTATTCTTGTTACATATTGTCACATTTTCGCCAGCTAAAAGCTAAATTTATGTTAATCAATTCATAGGTTGCTCTTTGTTATTAATTTCATTTAATGCTTGAGTGAGCAATTGACATATAGTTTGCATTTCATCAGCAGTAAGGGTTGGATGAACGAGAAACATCAAACTGACTTCACCTAATTTTTTTGCATTAACTAAATCTTTTGTCGGGCGTAGACCTGTATTTTCAAACGCTAATTCTTTATATACTTCAGAGCAGCTGCCAGAATAACAAGGAACATTTAGTTTGTTGATGGTATTGATTATGTCGTCTCGGGAAGTGTTTTTAGGTAGTTTATTTTCATCTACCATGACGTAACACTTATAATACGCATGAATAATATGTGCAGGTACTTTAGGTACTACGAGCCATGGATATTGCTGACAAACCTGAAAGATTTTATCTGCATTTTTATTTCGTAGCTCAGTCCATGCTGGCATGCGTTTAAGCTGAATTCTGCCTATAGCTGATTGCATCTCTGTTAAACGCCAATTAGTACCAAAACTTTCGTGCAACCAACGATAACCTGGTGGATGCTGTTTTTCATAAACCGCCGCATAAGATTTACCATGATCTTTAAAAGCCCACGCTTTACGCCAGAGCTTTTCGTCATTGGTTGTTAACATGCCGCCTTCGCCACCTGTGGTCATTATTTTGTCTTGGCAAAATGACCACGCGCCTATGTGACCGATGCTACCTACTGAATGGCCTTTGTATTTTGTCCCATGTGCTTGCGCACAATCTTCTATTACATACAAATCATTTTGTTCGGCGAGCGCCATGATGTCATCCATTTCGCACGGCCAGCCAGCTAAATGTACACATATTATCGCTTTGGTTTTTTCAGTTAACACTGCACTGATAGTGGCCGCACTGATGTTTTGACTCTCTAATTCAACATCGGCGAAAATAGGTGTAGCACCGGCGTTAATAATGCTGCTGATAGAAGCAATAAAGGTTCTAGAAGTAACAATAACTTCATCACCAGCTTTAATTTCTAATGCTTGTAGCGCTAGGTCTAATGCCAAAGTACCATTTGCTAATGCTATGGCGTAGTTACTGTCGGTGTAAGCGGCAAATTCCTTTTCAAATTCTCTTCCTTCTTGACCCGTCCAGTAGTTTACTTTGTTCGACTGTAATACTGCGGTAACTGCTGAAGTTTCTTCTTCGGTAAAGCTTGGCCATGGTGAAAATTGAGTATTTAACACGTTTATTCCTATTTTTATTATATTTATAATGCACGTATGGCTTTTGCTGGCACACCCAGATAAAGAAACCCGCTTTTGGTGTTCTGGGTAATAACGGCGCCAGCGCCCATTTGACTATTTTCTGCAATGGTAATGCCTTCGATTACTGAGCTACCTATGCCGAGCCATGACATTCTTTCTACACGCACGCCACCAGCAATATTGACGCCGGGTGACAAGTGGCAATAAGGGCCAATGTGACAATCATGATCTATTGTAGCGCCAGTATTGATAATACACCCATCTGCGATACTACTGGCAATATTTACCACAGCATTAGCAAACACCACGACGCCTTTACCAAGTTGGCAATGTTTACTAATAGCTGCTGTAGGGTGAACTATCGTCGCGATATTAACGCCAGCCGCTTGCAATTGTTGCTGTATGCTTGCTCGTATTGCGTTATTGCCAAGCGCGACAATAAATTCAGCATCTTGACGATAATTAAGCCAATTATCTACAGTGTCGACAATTGACCAATGAGCATTTTGCTTGCGTTCGACAACGCTGTCGTCAAGAAAAACAATGTCAGTGTAATTACCGGCTTGTTCAGCACAGTCTGCAACTACTCGGCCATGGCCCCCTGCGCCTATGATTACTAACTTTTTATGGAGATTCATTTATTACCTGTGAACTTAGTCATTGTAGCTTCACCGTCAGCGCTAATATCTGCTTGTTTAAAAACTTTTTTAATCGTTAAAAATAGTATTTTTATATCTAACCAAAAAGACTGGTTATTAACGTACCAAACATCTAACTCAAACTTTTCTTGCCAACTAATGGCATTACGACCATTAACTTGTGCCCAACCGGTAATTCCCGGCTTTACTTCGTGTCTACGAGCTTGCTCTTTCGAGTATAAGGGTAAATATTCAACTAATAACGGTCTTGGTCCAACTAAACTCATATCGCCTTTTAATACTGACCATAGACTTGGCAGTTCATCCAAACTAGAGTTTCTTAATTTTCGACCAAAGTGAGTGAGTCTTTCAGCATCAGGTAATGCTTGTCCTTGCGGTGTAAAGCCATTTTTCATTGAGCGAAACTTTATTAATGAGAACACTTGTTTATTCAAGCCAGGGCGTGGTTGTTGAAATAAAATAGGAGTTCCCAACTCTTGCTTTACTCGATACGAAATCACCAACACAATGGGCGATAGTAAAATAAGCGATAAAAAGGAGACAATAATATCAAGCAGTCTTTTCATTAAGTCCTCCTAATACTGCCTTTTCCCACGATACGGCAAGTTTAGCGCGATCAAATTCTTTAGCCAATTTTGAAGCGTTCTGACTAAAGGGCGTTAATTGCTCTTTATTTTGGCTTAAAGAGATCAGGGCTTCAGCAAATAAATTAGGATTTTTAGGTGGTACTACAAGGCCACACTGATGGTCTGAAATCATGTCTGCAACCCAGCCTGGATAATTGTTAATTACAGGTAAACCTGATGCAATATAATCAAAAAATTTATTCGGAGATGTACCATAATAAAATGCAGGGGTGTTAGTGAGTACTTGTAAACCGACGTCAGCGCTATGCATTAATTGAGATAACTTTTCCTTATTTACAGGCTCAAGGAAAATGACATTTGTTAACCCTAGTTCTTTTGCTCTGCTAATTAAGCTTGGCTTTTCTCTTCCTTGACCGACTAAAACAATTTTAATATTTTCAATGTTTCTTTTATGCAGAATTTTAGCCATATCAAGTACTGCATCTAACCCATTTGCCTTACCATGAGTACCTGCAAATAGCGCCATAATATCTGTTTCACTTACACTGTCAGGTCTGTATGAACATTCTGGTGAGGAAAATAACTCTAAATCACATCCGTTTGGTACTAATGTTATTTCTTTAGCGTTAGAGGTGCGAGATTTTATACCGTCAACTATACCGGGGGAAAGTCCTATGCACCTATCTGCTGTATTGTATGAAAGCCATTCAAGCCACGACATTAATGTCAGTATTAAAGGGTTTTTGATTACGCCCATTGCTTTGGGAAGTTCAGGCCATAAATCTCGTACTTCAAAAACAAAGGTTTTTCTACGAAACAGTTTGGCAAAAATCCCTGGAATACCAGCGGTTAAAGGCGTTGTTGTTGCAAAAACAATATCGTACTTTTCAGTGAGTGCGAGATAAATACTCTTAGCTGCGTACTTAATAAATACAAGACTACGAGAAAGAAATCCATCAGAATTAGAGTAAGCTAAATCAAACTCTATAATGTGTATTCCGTCCGTACAGCCTTTTCTGACGCCACGAGTAAAGTCATTGTTTAAACCTGTTTGGCCGCCGTCATAACTGCCACAAACCATGGTAACGTGGTGACCACTGTTGACCAAACGTTTAGCCATTTCGTAAGAGCGAATGCCTGTAGCCCCTTTTGGGGTTGAAAAATGTTGGTGAAAGTACAGGATTCTCATTGTTTATAATTATATTCCGTAGTAATAGTGCCTGGTTCATTAATTTCGATTTCTAACACTGGAAGTGAACTTTCTTGGAAGTAATAAATCGATTCGATACCACTAGTAATTTCTATTCTTTTTATTTTTACGTTGGATTGGATTGCTATGCAATGAAAATCATCAGAAATTTTATTACCTGTTAGCTTCCATTGACCTGGCTTTAGCCTCCAGCGAAGTATTGCCGAGTTTTTAAATCCGGAAACCGTATCCGTAATCTTCAAGTGAGTATCTGTCAGTGCCAATGATCTTTCATGCGTACAACCCAAATAGTCACTATAAGTTGTTGAAAAACTTTTTAGAGATTCACTAAAATTGAATGATTTTTTACTGGTTTTCAACCAATGGGATAACAAAAACCTGCTAACTCGGGGCATTTGTTCATGTTGATCAAACTCGATAGTGTTATGTGATTCTACACCATTAAAATATCGTGTTTTCTCATCTGAATGGTTGTAACTAAACGTGCCTGCATCTCGGAGTAAATTTTCACCACCTAACCAAAAGTCAATATGTAGGGCGTCATTCTGATGGGGCCTAAACCTATAATGAGGGTAATTAATCAGTGCAAATGCGTCTGCGTGTATCAACACACCGTAGCCTCCATCAGAGAAGTCTTTTGAAGTAGGTGGTGCTAACTGTTGTTCTGGAATTGCAATATTTAACCAGTTTAATGGTGCATCCCATTGCACGTTTTTATCGTATGCACGTTGATGTAGAAATAGGGCGCATGCAAGCTGGATACATGGCCTGAAATCTCTGTAATTAGCATTGGTTAACGGTAATAGCCGTGCACCATCATTTGAACCTAGGTTAGGTGCAGCGCCTGTTGACGATTGTGTCATCGAATATAGCCACAAAGTCGATAACTTAAGTTTAGTGTATAACGAGGCATGTAAATCGGGCAGTTTTAAATGCCTGCGCCAAGCTTCAACCATTGAGTAGCTGTCGAGCATTACTCGATGATATGTCACAGAGTATTGGCTAAAACTACCGTCATCAGCAATTAAGCGATTTGCTCTGTTAACTAACCATTTTTCACCAAGTGCTTGCCATTTTTGCCCCGTTTTACATCCTTGCTGTGCTAGCCAACTTCCGCCAATATATAGTGCTGCAGCTTCTGAAGTGCCGTGATTGTTATCTTGTGCAAGGCCGTATAAAAGTGTTGAAGATATTCGTTGTAAATGGACGTATATAAACTTATAGGATGAAGCAGAACAGTTGTTTGCTTGATCTAATATTAGTGCCGCCATAGCGAAATGCATGAGGCGTATAGATGCTTCTTGCCCACACTTCCAATTAGCGCCCATCTCCGTAGGATTTTTACTTACCCAGTCATTTAACCATAGATTTAGCTTGTTTAGACTATCAGTGTTACCAATAGCCCCTTGTTGTGCTAGTGCTATTGCCCAATCAAAACGTGATGCTTCCCATACACCTTTGATGTCGCCTTGTCGTTGTTCAAAGTCAGAAATGTCACACCATGGAGTATGCTGGCTATCTAACTCTACTCCATTGAGTATGTTGGTATGCCAGTTAGGAGGACTGACTTTTTGTCTGCTTAAATAACTAAAATATATATGGTCATTTTGCCAGTGAGTGTTAAGAACAGACCATGATTTGTTAACATTGATGGTGCTAAAAAAAACACCATTTTCCATCTGAATATACTTCCGCTGTCGACCACTTCTTTTTATTTTTAATTTGGTTTTATATAGGATGATACGGCCTATATTGTACAAACCAAGGTTCAGCGCTAACTTTGCTTTTATTAGCAAAGTGCAGAAACTGTTCTTGAGCTTAAGATAAGATTTCAAGGACATCATATATTATGAAAGCTCACCAAAATGCTTACTCATACTTTGCTTGAAAAAGTTAGCTGCACTAGTCTGAGAATAATGCTGTTCAATAAGTGTGGACCCTATGTCCGTCGCAGGGGAAGTTGACGACATTACATCAATTAGTGTTTTTTCTAATGCATCTGGGGATGCGACTGTCGGTTGAATTCCCGTTTTCTTACAAAGAGAAATAAATTCTTGATACGCTGGAACATCAGAGCAAATGACTTTTTTGCCATAGAAAATAGCTTCAAGCAGTGTTGCACTGAGTTGGTCAGTTTTGGGGAAATTAATACAAACATCGCTGTCATTGATCAATGCATGTATTTCACTTGGTTTGAGGAGTTCGTCAATGAACATAATATATTCTGAGTCATAATCACTTTTTAGCTTATTAAAATAATCTTTATCCCCATTACCAAGAATAACAATGAGTTGTGGCTTTTCTCCTAGCTGGTTTTGTATAGAGGCATTTAGAAAAGACTGTATGACTGTTTTTGTTTGATAATGTGGAGCAGTATTTCGCATTGACAAGCATTTTAGAGAACTATCATTTTGCCATAATGGACTTGATTTTCTATTGTTGCTTAACAGCATGGTATTAATTCCAGTATGGAATAGACTTATTTTTTCTTCATTTATACCGAACTGAGTCATTATTTTTTGCTTAGCTGCTGTTGAAGTGACAGTAATGACCGATGCACGTGTAAAAACTAGCTTCATCATTAAGTTATAAAAATAGTTATGACTAGCAAGCACTTCGCTACCATATACAGTCACAACAAATTTTTTTCTACTGATCAGGGCTGACAAGCCATAACCAGAGGCACCGTGAGCATGTAATATGCTTTTTGAAGGAAGCTTGAATAATAAATAAATGCCTAGCAGTATGTATGAAACAATCTTTGATAATATGTAAATTTTCTTAGCGTTGCTATGTTCACCAACAAGGGGGTGTACGGAATATAGGCCTTTATATGGTAAATTCGCTTGTTGATACAAACTAAACCAAGTAGATAAATGAACTGAACTTAAATTACCTAAAAAGTGCATAACTATAGGTCTACTTTATTGAACGGAGAAAGTGTTTTTTTGTATATAGCTAGCAGTTTTTCACCATTGACTTCAGGGTTAAACAACTCACTAACTAATTTATGCCCTTGCTCGCCCATGTCGTTTCTTTTTGGCTCTGGGGTATTTAATGCTAATTGTAGTGCAGAGTTCAGAGACGCGGTATCTGCAGGTGCACAAAGCCATCCTGTTTGATTTTCAATAACAATATCTGTTAGCCCACCTATTTTACTCGCGACAACGGGAACCTTCATTAGCAATGGCTCTACTGCTCCGCCACAATTCTCAGAAAGTGATGGTACTGCTACGATGTCCATTGCAGAAATAAGTTGAGGTATGTCTTTTCTAAAACCTGTAAAAATAAAGTTTGCCTCTAAACCTGTTTGAGCGACAAGCAGCTTTAACTTTTTCAAGTATTTATCACCACCGTCAATATCTTGCCCGACAATGAGAAATATAGTGCTTTTTTGTTCATTGACTATTTCTTTTGCAGCAGCTATTAAAGTTTCATGCCCTTTTAAACCTACATTTTTAAACTGTCTAAAATTTGAATCATACAGATACGCGACCATGCCGATAACATTTGCAGACTCTTCAATATTAAATTCTTCTCGTATTATTTTACGTGCTTCTTTCTTATTGATCGACAAGAAAGGGTCAAGTGGAAATGCATAATGTAAAACTTCACATTTATGACGAGAAACGCGATATTTAGCGTAGATATCACGGATGTTATAACTTGAACAAATGATTTTGTCATCGAACATTGCTGTGGCTAAATCAAGCCGTCGGAATACTTTCATTTCTAGTGTCAGTGGCCCACCAAGTTGAGAAAAAGTTTTAACAGATTTTAAAAAGGCGCAAGAAAGTCGACCAACGATTATCGCTTTAATTAAGTGATAGTGAACAATTTGAGCTTGAAAGGCTTTGATTGTTCTTCTTATTTTCCAAATACTAGATAATACTTTTGGAATGTCGCTGATTTTAGCACCTTGAAAATCTATGAACTTAACGTCGATATTTAGCTTTTTTAAGGTGTCTGAAAAAGGACCATTAGAAGGACAGATTACTAGCAGATCATGTTGCTGTTTTTTTAACTCTTTTAATTGAGTTATTACAAAGTTCCCACCGTAGGAATGACCGTATATATGTATTATTTTCAAACTATGTTCCTTTGTTGCTGTGATCTGATATGTTTGGAGACTGTGTGGAAATTACTGTAATCGAATTCAATAAAGTACTGTAAAGTAAAATAAATATAAATTTACTATATCCATACATAGGATCGCCAGACATTGACATAATCAAAAATAAAGTAAGTGTCGCGATCACGAAATTTCTTTCGCCTGCAGGTAGCCGCTTAGCCATAACGGGAACCATTGCGAAAACGAAAAATGTTAGTAATAAACCTATAATCCCAAGCTGGAAAAACTGTGTAATAAAGTAATTGTGAGCGAATATAATATGCGCCGCATGTTCGCCTACATAATCGCTATCCCAAAATGGAGATCTACCGTGGCCGACACCAAAAATAGGGTTTTCAAAAGCTAAATTAAGCGCGTGATCCCAAATTACGACTCTCAATGAAGTTGAGTCATCGTACTCACCTTCAGTACTTCCTGCAAAAGTATACTCAAGTCGGTTTACAATGGGGTTACCATCAATTGACGTAATGAGGATTATGACGACAATAAACGCAAATATCATCCCCATTCTATGTTTGCTTTTTAAAATGAAATAAAAGCTGAGTAAAAATAAGGATAAATATGATGAACGGCTAAAAGTTAAAAATAGTGCAACAACGATAACGGCAATAGCGATTAATTTTAATTTTCTACTTATTTTAAAATCGAGAAATACAAAACCACATAGGGCAACTAAAAAAAATAAAGACATATCGTTTCTATTTGGTAGTACTTCAGTGGAGACAAACGCCCAACCTCTACCGCCAGAATGGGATAATAAAACAGGGATCACAATAAGAATGTAAATAATTGCAATAACAAATGTACTTTGACAATAAAGAGAGAAATAGCGTGTAAGATTTTCTTTATTTAAGTGATTCGAGATTAAAATCCAAAGACATAAGCTGAAAGAAAGCCCTTGGACCAGCACTGGTTTTATGCCTAATTCTGGGGTGTCCAATACAACGTAAAGGCTTGAAAAAAATATGTAACTAAAGAACAAAGTGATAATGATTCTGGGTGTTGTGGCTGATTGAGTGCGGTACTTAGTAGGGAAACCTAAACTTAATAGTAGCAAACATACTGGCGTTAACATCAACACGCCTTCAGGCAGCTGATGGATTTTGAAATAATTAGAAAGCAGAGCTATAAACGGCAGAAGCATAAGTGTTAGCTTTACTAAATTCATTTTTTAAAGCCTATATTCTCAAAGAGTAGAGTAATATCGTCTCGCTTTAAGAGAATAATATCTCGCATCCTTACTTCAGACACCTGCTTTAAATAAAATATTAATGTAATAGAAAGCGACATTGCAGACAATACCGCAGATATTGCAATTCCGATAGCACCATAGGCTGGTGCTAATGCTAATGAGCATGTTATGGCTATAAACATGGCTATAAACTCAGAGCGGGAGCATAGTTCAGGTTTGTTAATGGCAAAAAGAAAGCCCATAATCATTTTATTGATACAATAAAATATCACAGATATAGATAATACACTGAGGACTGTTACCACTTCGATGTACTGTTCCCCATAGAGAAAAGGAATTATGATCGGGGCTATCAACTGAATACTAATAAGCATTGCAAGCCCAGTATAAAGAGAAAATTTTGTAAAGTTTATAAATGTTCTTTCTTGGTCTTTTTTTTCTAAGTTGCTAATTGAAGGAATAAGTAATGAACTTAACATTACCGGCAAAATAAATAGTGCTTCCGTAAAGCTTTGGGCAACTGAAAAAACACCAAGGCTTGTAGGTAAAGCAAATAGAGATAGAATAATTATTTGAATTCTAAGGCGAATGATGCCAGAGATACTTGCAATATATGATCGACGCGCGTAAATAAATAAATCTTTATTAAATATTTGTGATGGTGATCGCTCTAACCATTTTACATCTTTTGTAATAAGAGCAAATAATATAAATGATATAAATGCGTATACAGCAATAATTGTTGAGTAGTTTTGATAGTTTGTTGGAAGAATAAAAGCAACAAAAATTAGAAAAATACAATGGCAAAGGATAAGACATTTATTTACAAAGTATAATTTACCTTCACCTGTTTTTATCGCTATTACCAAACTTTGCAACATTTGAAACATCATAACTAAGCATATTAAATAGCTATGTTGGAATTTCAAAATACCGAAAACGTTTAATGTACTCATGATAACGGCAACGAGCAAAGTGACGGAAAGGGCGTAAGTAACTGCAAATTTTAATAGTTTATTACGACTATTTAGTCTTTTACTCGTGAAATAAAGTAACGCAGACTCCAACCCAAAGGATAATAGATGAGCTAGCAGCATCCCTAAGGCCATTATAAGTGCGTAATTGCCAACACCTGATGTCCCTAATTTTCGAGCAATTAAAATGTTAGTGAGAAAAGTTACTATCGCAAGAATTAGCCGAGTAGCATAAGTTCTAACAGCGTAGGGCATATGATCACATTTATTCCTATGGCATTCAGGAAAACTCTATTAAATGTACTTACAGATTACAATAAGTACATGTTAATAGAAGAACAAAGGCTAAAAAGGTTAAGTAAATCTGAAAACTGAAGTTAATTACACTAGATGGTTTTATTTCTGCGTCTAATAGCCACAATAAAACCTAACACTAGGATAACGAAAGTTTGCGGTTCACTTACTCTAATAAGATAGGTGCTAAAAGCTGGATTACCTGAAGCTCGAAATGTTTCATAATTAAAGTCCCAGTCAGTACCAATAATATTGGTACCTGCAGTGTAAATTCCAGCGTAATTTAGAATTCCAGATTCATTGCTATATAAACCGTAAGAAAAACTACCTAAGTTAGTACCAAATAAAGAAGCAAAAGACAGGGCGGCTACTTTGAGTTCGCCAGAGACATTAGGGGCGATACCAATAGATAAATAATTCGCGTTATCAAATCGAGAAAAAAGCTCTTCAACTTCTAAATATGTGGCATATCGATATTTATTATCAAATTGACCTGCTTCAACATAACTTAAGCCTACTACTTTATCTAAATCTAACCAAGTTAAACCGCTATCAGTATCAAAAACAGCACCATTATCATTATTAATAAGGTAATCAGCTTCTATTAATGTTGCGGTTGCAGATCTGCTAGATACAGTTATTGATGCTAAAAAAGCGATTAAAGCAAAACTCTTAAGTAAACTACTCATTTATCATTCCCATTAAAATAGATTAATTTATTGTTGTTATATGTTTAATTCACTACTAATTTTTGTGTGAATTGCAACATTTTATAGTCCATTTTATTTAGGTAACCTTGAAATTTCCATTTCACTTTTCTAACATTTTCAATATTAATTAACTTAACAGCTTTTTAACACTCTTTTCATTAAGAATTTGCAGAATTTTGTACAAATATGGATAATTAAGAGTATTCGAAGCTATTCGACCCATAATCAATGCATTTTCATGGATTTGTTTTTGCTTGATCCATATCAATTCGGCATTATAAATAATGCAAATGATATTGGTTCCTATTACATGTCATGGTCTAATACGTGCAATTAAAATAATTGTTTCTTTTATAGGCGTAGCTATGCGAATTTCTTCTCTTTTTCAACCCGCTTTGAT